>ERZ1066119.103-NODE-103-length-63056-cov-21.100856_pt1 | contig 63056 bp, 57 predicted proteins | sample MGYA00382766_ERZ1066119 | MGnify/ENA primary metagenome ERZ1066119 (study PRJEB33369, sample SAMEA5778349) | biofilm metagenome | biome: Industrial cooling water; feature: Water cooling tower basin; material: Biofilm | place: United Arab Emirates | collected...
TCAACTGTCAACTGTCAACTGTCAACTGTCAACTGTCAACTGTCAACTGTCCACTCTTTTAAGGCATAAACAACTCGCTGTTGTTGTTCGATAGATAGTTCTGGAAATATTGGCAAAGACAATACTTCGCGACAAGCTTGTTCGGCAGCAGGTAAACTGCCAATCTTGTATCCTAAACCTTGATAAACGGGTTGCAAGTGTAGCGGCAAAGGATAGTAAACCATTGAAGTGACGCCTTTTTCTTGCATTTGGCTGCGTACTTTGTCTCTAGTTGCTTCTGTTTCTTTGCTGATTACCCGAATCGTAAATTGATTCCAGACACTTTTACCTCCAATTGCTGCTTGCGGGAGGACAATTCCTGGAATTGGACTGAGTAAATCTTGGTAACGGGTGGCGATTTCGGTGCGCTGGGCATTCCAAGTATCGAGATAACGCAGTTTAATTTGCAAAATAGCCGCTTGCAGGGAGTCTAGGCGACTGTTGATGCCCGTGGCTTCGTGATAATATCGACTGCTGGTGCCGTGTTCGCGCAGACGACGAATTTGGGTAGCGATCGCACTATCATTAGTAGTCACCGCCCCGCCATCGCCGCAAGCACCTAAATTTTTGGTGGGAAAGAAGCTAAAACAGCCAATGTGTCCGATGCTGCCTACCTTTCTGCCTGCCCATTCTGCCCCCGTTGCTTGGGCGCAATCTTCGATTACAACTAAATTATGGGCGTTGGCGATCGCCATCAAGCGCGTCATATCTACAGGCTGCCCAAACAAGTGAACCGGAATAATCGCCTTTGTTTTGGAGGTAATCGCCGCTTCTAACTGGTTAAGGTCTAAATTAAACGTTTCCGGGTCAATATCGATAAATACCGGCGTTGCGCCAACGGCACTAATTACTTCAGCGGTAGCAATAAACGTGAAGGGGGTGGTAATAACTTCATCTTGCGATTTAATGCCTTGCGATCGCAATGCCAAATACAGCGCATCAGTACCAGAATTGCACGCCACGCATTCGCTGACGCCGTTATAGCTAGCAAACTGTTGTTCAAAACTTTCTACCAGATTACCGCCAATGTAACGACCAGAAGCCAGTACGCTTAAAACAGCAGCATTGATTTCTGCTTCGATCGTCTTATACTGCTGCGCCAAGTCAACGGGGGGAATGTTGCTCACTCTCTTACCAGTAATTTTTACCTATAAGAATGGTAATGGGTAATTGGTAATTGGTAATTGGTAGGAGGGAAAAAGACGTAGACGCGCTTCTCGGCTTCCCGTAGCATGTCCATTAGCCATTAGCCATTAGCCATTAGCATATGGATTTAATTGAACTCGATTTTGTACATCTAGCTTGGGGATTGGGATTAATCGCGATCGCCATCGGGTTATCTGCGATAGAAAGACTGGGATTGGAATTGCGCCTGCTCACGGCGACGTTGCGCGCGATCGCTCAACTATTCGCGCTAGGCTTTGTTTTAGAGGTAGTCTTCGCCGGGAATGGCCCAGTTGAGGTGCTAGTTGTGTTAATTTTGATACTCACAACGGCGGCGTTGGTAGCCAGAAACCGCATCAGTAAAAAGATTCCCCAAATGTTACCAATTGTTTGGGGTGCGTTATTACTCAGTACGGCGTTAAGTGTAGGGTATGTCAATTTGTTGGTATTGCGATCGCCGACTTGGTACGAACCCCGGTATCTGGTGCCATTAGCGGCGATAGTATTAGGACAGGCGATGAATGGGGCAGCGATCGCAGGGGAAAATCTGGTCAATACCATCAACGCCTCGCGCATCGAAATTGAAACGCACCTCAGCTTAGGCGCAACGCCTACTCAAGCGATCGCATCCTATCGCCAAGAAGCCATCCGGGCTGGGATGATTCCCACTTTAAACTCGATGGCGATCGTCGGTATTATTACCTTGCCAGGATTTTTCACAGGTCAAATTTTGGGCGGTGTTAGCCCGTTTCAAGCAGCATTTTACCAGATGATAGTTTTATTTATGGTCGCAACTGCTACTTTAATCGCAACTTTGTTAGTCACAAAAGGAATCTGTTTAAAAGTTTTCAATTCATCGGATCAGCTAATAACGTAAGTTGCTAGTTATATACAAAAATACTGGTAATGGGTAATGGGTAATGGGTAATTGATAATAATAAAGAAACCTCACTCTGTCGTTATAAAGCGATCGCTCATAGCCTGTCTGGTGGATACAAAACACCAGTGTAGCGATCGCTACCGATTGAGCATTAGCAATTAGCCATTACCAATTACCCATTACCCATTACCAATTACCCATTACCTTTTAGGCGTATGAGTGCCAATTAGTTGACGGCGGTGGTCGTAAAGTGCCAGGGGCAAGGTAGCGTTTTCGCTAATAGCAACTAGGGCTGCTTGTAAGGTTTCGATGTGGTCTTGCAGTGCGACTTGGGTATTGTAATCGCCGTTGATATTGGCGGTAGCAGCAGTGCGGATCACTTTGTTGTAATAAGCGGGAGTAAGATAAACCTTAATCCCATCATTGGCGACGGTAAAATTACAAATCCTCGGCGTACCGGCACAAGTACGATTGAGATCCAAACGACCTTTTTGTAAAACCAGAGCTATTTTCAGATTGGCTTCTGCTTGCTTAATCGAATTAGCATAGGCATCGATCAAAGGTTGAGTTTGATTGTAATAAAAAGTCTCGCTGGGGACTTGGGAGGCAGAAGTGGCAGCTTGACGCCAGGTAGCGACTGCTTGCGACCATTGACCTTGTTGTTCTAGGCGCTGGGCGAGAGATGCCAGACTCACGGCTTGATTGTAACTGTTTGCCGAGATTTGTTCTCTGGTTCTGCGATCGCGTGCCGTTGCCAGTTTCGGTCGGTAGTTTAACAATAAATCCTGGGCTTCTCTGTAAGCCATTGTAGTAGGCGGGATGGTTTTAAGAGTATCAACGGCTGCCTGCCAGCTATTAAAAACTTGTTGCCAGTTTTCAAACGTGCGCGCGTTACCCATGCGCGCTTCGGCAACTTGCGCCGTTTGTTTGGCTTCAATTAATTGTTGGTCAGCTTGTTGTTCGGTGCGGATGCGCTGGTTGACAATGGCAACGTTGAGCTGATACTCTTGCAACCTCTGTTTAACTAGGGGATAAATTGAGCTATTAGGAGCAACTTGCCGCAATTGTCCAATCGCTTCGTTCCACAGCGCTAGAATATCTCGCCACTCTTGCACCGAGTGGGGAGGATTTTGACTTTTTTGCGTTGCTTGACTGGCTTTATTAAACCCATTTAAAACCAAGTCCAGCCTCGCCATCTGGGCTGAGTAAGTTTGTAATAGGTTTTGTGCCTTAGCGCGATCGCCCGACCAAGGGGCTATACTGTTCAACTGTGTGGTGGCTTGCTGTAATTTCTGTTGCGCTATTACCACATCTTGTCCAGACTTGGCTTGACGCACAATTTCAGTTGACTCCTCATTTAACTGCTGCGCGTTTTGTAGCTGGTAACAGGTTCCGATCGTGCAAGGGCGCGTCAAGGCATAAATACTTGCCAATGACAGCACCCCCGCCATTACCCCAACCGCTGCCAACAATGGTACTGGGGGCGCTTGCGATTGGGGTTCGCTGTCCCTGCTGTCCTGCTGCACCTTGGGTGTCGCTTTAAACGGATTATCTTTTTTTAGCTTTGGTTGCTTTTGGGCTTCTGGGGATGGTTTGATGTTGTGGGAATAATACTCGGCTGTTTCTTTTGCCTCTGTCGCGGATTTGTCTATCTGATTATTGGTTGGACTATCCAAGCTGAGGGGCTGGTTTTCTTCTTCTTCTTCCAATGCCAGCAGATCTTCCAATTCGGCACCATTCTTCGTTGCCGCCGCTGGGTTCTCAATTGTAAAATCTTCCTCTGCATAAGGCTGCTTTTGTCCCGCCACTCTCAGGAAGACATGTACCTGCTGGAAGTCCTCCCCGGCATTAGGCAAAGCAGATCCTACGGTAGAGATTGCTTGCTGTAGCGTGTTGAAGATATTGCCTGGATCGTATCCATTTGATGCCTCATGTTGCACCAAAATCAGCAATTCCCCATCTTTGACGACGCACTGCACTTGGAAGGGTGCTGCCAATCCTGCTTCTGAGTGCAACCGCTTCTGCAAAAATCGCTTTAGTGCTTTGATATCATCCTGCCGCGCTACTGTTTGCATAGGGCATCACCTTTGGTTTTTTGACTTTTAATTTTAATCAACTTAATTTTCACGTCGATCGATAAAGATAACTCCCATCTGGGTTTATTCTGCAATCGCACCAGCGAACTAAGTTAATTTTCCCACCATAGAAACATGACAAGTGCGCTGGGAAAAAGTTATAAGAAATGTAAAGATAAGATGAAGAGCGTTCCCAAGCTTGCGGGAAGCATACCGCTAGCTGCGCGATCGCCACCAGTCATATAAAAAAGAAAGTCCTGCTCGCCTGCCCAGCTGCTCTTGAGCCAGTTTCTAAGGAGTACTAAATTTACTATGCCCGATTTTCCTACCTTATCCGAACAAGTTGTACTGATCACAGGTGCCTCCACTGGAATTGGAGCGGCTTTAGCACAAGTTTTGGCTCAACGCTGTCCAGGCATTCGATTAGTTTTAGCAGCTCGTAACACCGAAAAGCTAGAAGCCGTTGCCACTCACTGTAACAAAGCCGGTGCGGAAGTATTAATCGTCCCCACAGATATATCACAGGTCGAACAAGTCGAAGCGCTGGCTAGCAGAGCCTTAGAACGATTTGGTCGCGTTGACGCCTTGGTGAATAATGCCGGTTACGGTCAAATGGGGCCGATTGAATTAGTCCCGGCGGCGGCAGCAAGGCGGCAATTTGAAGTTAACGTCTTGGGGCCGCTGGCATTGATCCGAGCCTTAATTCCGGTTATGCGTAACTCTGGCGGCGGACGCATTATTAATATTAGTTCAATCGGGGGACGGGTGGCGTTTCCGTTTGGTGGGTTATATAGTGCTTCTAAATTTGCTTTGGAATCCCTCAGCGATGCCCTGCGGATGGAGTTGGAGCCGTTTAATATTAAAGTCAGCGTCATTGAACCAGGGCCAGTAAGTACGGATTTTTTTGACGTAGCGGCTCAAGGCGTCGAGCAAGCGGTAAGCTCTCCGGAAACTACACCTTATCGCGCTGCATTTGAAAAGTTAAAAGGATTGCAGGATCAAACCAGTTCCCGCGCTTGGACATCTGAGCGGGTAGCAGAGGTAATTGTGCGATCGCTTACAGACACCAAGCCAAAACCCCGCTATACTGCTGCTACCGGCGGCAAGATTTTGCTATTTTTCATGACCAAAGTTTTGCCCACCAAGGTTGTAGATCGCTTCTGGCAGCGGTTCTACGGTATCGATTTAGTCGCCAAAGACTGGCAGGAAAACTTAGCAGGTAAGAATTAGTGGGTAAATCTCGTTATGATTAACCTTCCCATCCCCACTATCGCCCTGATTTATGGATTTACTAGAATATCAAGCTAAAGAATTATTTCGCGAAATCGGCATTCCGGTTTTACCGTCGCAACGCATCGACCGCCCTAGCGAGTTGAAAGATTTAAAGATACCCTATCCGGTGGTGTTGAAGTCTCAAGTGCCAAAGGGGAGCCGGGGAAGAGCTGGTGGGATTAAATTTGTCGAAAATACTATTGATGCGATCGCCGCGGCTCAAACTATTTTCCAATTACCGATTCGCGGTGAATATCCCAAAGTCCTCCTGGCAGAAGCTCGCTATAATGCCGCCCAAGAATTTTATCTGGCTGTCGCCCTCGACTATAATCTTTGTCGCCCCGTTTTGTTAGGTTCGCCCCAAGGCGGTATCGATTCGGATGCGGTACGGGAAAAAATGCAACAGGTAATTGTAGATGGTGAATTTTCCCCATTCTACGCCCGCCGTTTGGCTTTAAAGATGGGATTGCAAGGTCAATTAATTTTGTCTGTCAGCGGCATCGTCGAATCGATGTACAAATTGTTTATCCAAAAAGATTTGGATTTAGTGGAAATTAATCCCTTGGGTGTCAGCCCCGCTGGCGAAGTGATGGCGCTCGATGGTAAAGTCATCGCCAACGATGCCGCCTTGGGACGCCATCAGGAATTGTTAATGTTGGCTCAACAGCGGCAGAGGGAAAAGGCAGAAGAGCGCTTTGTTGCTAATAATATAAATATGTGGTATAATACAGCACCCCAGGTGTTGGAAGCGGAAGGGAATATTGCGATATTGTGTAACGGGGCGGGTTTAGGGATGGTGACGCTGGATTTGGTATACCAAGGAGGGGGAAAGCCAGCGAGCTACTTGAACGTAGACGAAGAAATGACGGGGATGGGCGCATCGATGACATTGTGCGATCGCCTAGAAAGGGGACTGGGGTTATTGAGTGAAAATAGCGGGATTAAGGTTGTTTTAGTGAATATTTTAGGCACAGCAACTTCCTGCGATGGCTTAGCAGGCGTTATTGCCAAATATCTCCCGCCCAGTGGGGAAGAGCAACCAGTGGTAAATCCCCCCAGTGGAAGTCGCCGTGGTAGGGGAGTAAGCGTGATGCAGGAAGTAGTTGCTGGGGTGGAAATGCGATCGCCCGCTCACTATCCCCATTTTGTCGTCCGCCTAGCCGGTTCTTACCTTGCCGCCGCTAGAGAGCGTCTGACAGCGCTAGGAGTATCTGTAGTCGATAAATTGGATGAAGCAGTCTCAAAAGCAGTAGCCTTAGCCAAATAAGAAAGAAACCCGGTTTTTCTCAAAAACCGGGTTTCTAGGGTAGTAAAAAAGGAGTAAAAGTCTCAGCAAAAGACTTGTATCATCAAACTGTGAAACAGGCACTTGTGAAAGCTGGCTGGACAATTACTCACGACCCATTCCCATTAAAATGGTTCAAGCGCAATTTATCTATCGATCTTGGTGCAGAACAGTTAATTGCTGCTGAACAAAAGGAACGGAAGATAGCTGTTGAAGTTAAAAGTTTTATTGGCGACTCTATAATTCTAGATTTAGAAAAGGCTTTGGGGCAATATATCCTTTATCATAAAATATTACAAAAGAATGAACCAGAAAGAGAACTTTATCTCGCAATTCCAGTAGTTCCATTTGAAAAGCTGTTTGAAGAAGATAAATTCGACGAGCTTTTATTGGAAGACGAAGATATAAAAATAATAATTTTTAATCCAAAAATAGAGGAGATTGTGAAATGGATACCGTAGAATTTTACCGCCAGAGCGTCAAGCAACTTCTGACTGAATATGCTGTGTTTTTTAATTTTGGCGATCGGGTGCAAAGTCAAACAATTTTCGACTTAGAACAGGATCGCTACATGCTAATTTCTATAGGGTGGATGGGGGAAAAACGAGTTCACGATTGCATCATACATATTGATATTATTAATTCTCAGGTATGGATTCAAGAAAATAATACCGATCGCTCGATTGCTGAGGAGTTAGTAGCAGCGGGCATTCCGCCAAAGTCAATTGTTTTAGGACTTCAGCCGCCGGAATTAAGACGTTATACCGACTATGGCGTACCTAATTTAGCACCATCTCAAGTATCTTTGCAAGTTAGTTAAATTTGAGGGGGAAAGCGATCGCATGTCAAATATGTAGTGCGATCGCGCTTCCCCTTTCCCAAAGATTTTCTATCCTGAAATATTCGCTGTCAAAACAGCAGGTTCAGTAACTGTGGGTATTGATGCAGGCGATAAAGCTTCTGTATCTATCAGTTCTTTCAATTTCTCAAATATTAAAACTTCTGTCTCTTCCCCATCGGTTAGTTTATCATAAAAATACTGGTCTGATAGCCATTCTTCAAAAGCTAACTTTAACAGACCATTTGGATAAACCTTAAACCTCCAGTATGAAGATAAGCGGTTATCAACAACCTCAAACAACGGCGCGGGATTTTGCTGGGGATAATAAGTATATCCATCATCGCAGATATAGTACCAAATGCTTCCTTGCAATTGATAGAGAGCATAAACAGTATATTCTTTACCAATTGTCAGTTGAAACTCTGTTTCTTTGGTACGACCTACAGCAGGGTCTAGGTAGGTTTCGCTCAGAGAGGTTCCGGTATTAGCAATACAACGAATCCGCATAATTTAATTACCTAAATATTTGTAAAAGATATTTTAAAATACTGCCGTTTAAACTTGAATTCAACATTCATAATTAGCAACCAGTCGGGGTGCATCTCTTAATGGTTCTTGTGGAGTGCCGAGAATTTTTTTACAATTTATTGCTTGTACAGCAGCAGTTTTTGCATCTTGCATTAGGATTTGTTCTTGTAATTTGGTAGGAATCTCATCGGGAATTCGGCCTGTAGTCACACTCGTTTTAGGGATAATTTGGTTGATTGGATTATAAGATGTGGCGTTTCGCTTGGTATAGTTAAAGCGATCGCTTACAGTTATAAAGGGCAAAAGGGGAAATGGAAAGCCGGAAAGGTCGAAAGGCTGGTTTATCTTTCCCCTTTTTCCCCTTTTTCCCCTTTTCCCCTTTCAGAGAAGCCCAGAATGTTCCGTCTTAGATTGTTAGCTGGCTTAACTATTGCCACTGCTACGGAATTGCCTGAGAACCATATCTTCAGCAGCACCATAGTTAACATTCCAACCGATGTCTCTGAAAGAGGCAATCGACATTTGGCTGAGAAGTGCTACATCACCTTTTCCACCTGAACTGCGGTTTGTTTCATGATCGAAGGGATCGTCAAGCCAATGACTGCGCGAGCTGGTAGGCGCTTCTACAAGTGGAATAGCAGTCGGCGTGAAGGTGCGTAAGTACTCGCCGTAGGAGATACCGACAAAGGTGTCAGCCCTGTAAGTATATCGGTTCGTTTCAGAATTTTTGACACCTAAGTTGAGTCCTAAGCCATCATTTGCCTCAAAGAAAGAGTGTCCGAGAACGTGACTGAACTCGTGAACCATTGTGTCGTAGAGATATTTTGTATCGGTCATTAACTCCTGGTTAGCAATGTTGATATTTGAATTCCCAGAGACGGCAATTTTCTTACCATTGGCATCCGTTTCGGTATTTTCCCATTGAGCGTTAGCCAGACTATCTCCTCCTAGCTGTTTACCTGCAATAGAAACGTTTAGAGTCAGTGGCCTACCCAGACTGCTGTAAGAAATAGCTTGTTCTATTCTCTTCGCTGCCTCTAGCACGATGTTTTGCTGTGTGGGATTGAGGTTACCATCAGCAAAGGTGATGTTAAATCTGAAGGCTAAAGGATCGCTATCGCTGGGTGAAAAATTGGTAGCGACGTTGTAATTAGCCGTTGCCCGATTGAAGCTGGTAACTTGCAAGAAATAATCCCCAGGTGTCAAGAAACGACGAATGGATTCATCACCTGTACCCCGTTGCGGATTCCAAGCCAGCACTTCTACTTCATTATCATCAAAGAAGATATTGCCATTGCGGTCTGTTACCGGATCGACTCTGTTATTGTTATTCCAATCGCGAATCAATCGCACATCTGCATCTCCAGTCAATCCTGTGAGGTTGGCGGTAAAGACACCAGACTGACCGACTGTAAATCTAAAGAAGTTATCCGGTGTGCTGGTATTGACGGTGCCGTTGCTAGAGAATGTAGGTTGATCTTGCGCGATCGCACTCCCTAAAGTGGTACTCGTCCCTACACCACCTGCATTGGGTATCGGTGCAGCCGGTGTGGCGTTGAGATTTAGATTATAAGTTGTCTCGCCTTCCTGTTGGCCTACCTGAACAAAGTAAGTACCAGCAGACAACCCTCGATTGGTTAAGCTCTTGTCCCTTCGACCTGTTGAGTTAGAGTTATTAATTGTTTCTCCTCCATCAACCGTGCCATTCCCGTTAGTATCTCGAATCAAAGTTAGACCTGTATCCTCACTCAAATCGGTCAGGTCGATATCGAGGTATTGACCATTAGGAATAATGAAGCTGTACCAGTCTTGAGTATCAGAACTTCCTACAAATCCACTGATAGTTTGCGAACCCGTCAGCGTTCCTAAATTGCGTGCTGTAGCAAGGGTGTTACCCGCCGTATCTGCTGGTGTCGTGAAGGGCGTTGCTGACAAGCTCAAATTATAGTTGGTGTTGCCTTCGTACTGGCTGACAATTGTATAGTAAGTCCCTGCTGGCAACAAGGTACTAATCGTTTCCGCCCTACTTCCCGCATTATCGGATGAGTCGATTTGCTCTTCCGAATCTGCACCGTTATCTAGCAAATTATCTCCGTTCAGATCCTCTGCCAGCAATAGATCGGCATCCGCGCTCAGTCCGCTGAGGTTCAAGTTAACTTGGCTGAGTTGGTTAATCGTAAAGCGATAAATTCTCTCCCTGTCGGTATTATTAACCGAACCGTTAATAGTAAGTGGAGTTGCACTGAGAGGGGCTAAATTCTCCGCCCGCGCTAGGTTGCTAGGTTCGTAAGAGGGACTGCCTAGCCTTCCTTCTGCTAAACCAAATTCAAGGTAGTGTTTAATCGGGCTTAATCCACCAGGTCTGACGGCTGCTGCTACATCTGGATTGTCATCCAAATAAAAGTTGTTATCAAAGTCTACGCCTGGATCGCGGTTTTCAAATTGCCCGTACTGGATAAAGTGTTCGATCGCTGTCAGTGGGTTAGCCGTGTTGGCGGTTGATTGAACTGCCCGCGCTACGTCCTGGTTATTTTCTAAGTAAACGTCGGTATAGAATTCCGTAAGGGGGTCGCGCCGCTCAAACTGACCGTAGCGGACAAAGTGTTCAATCGCCGTCAGTTGACGGTTATTTACGGCTGCTGCTACATCTGAGTATTCATCCAGATAAAAGCTGGTATCGAAGAAAACGGTAGGGTCGCGACCTTCTGTTTGACCGAACTGGAGGAAGTGTTGAGCTGCGGTGAGTCGGCCTGCGTTCACCGCTGCGGCTATGTCAGAGTACCGATTCAGATAATAACTGGCATCAAAAAAGGCACTGGGGTTGCGGCGTTCAAACTGACCAAACTGTTGGAAGTGATCTAAAGCACTCGGTAGCAGATTCCGTGCGACGGCTTGTGCAACGTCTGGATTGTTGAGCAGATAGTAACTTGAGTCGAATAGACCGTTGATGTCTAGTGGCATGTACTGCTGTATAATTTATTTTTTCTAAACAATCATACTAAAGATAGATGCCATTTATTACATAAAGTATTATTAAATTTATTTTTTCCCTCCCACCTGCACATCGGCGCACGGGCTAGCCAAACCCAACCGATGCAACTTGAGCTGATACATCGTCAGTAGCGATCGCACGCTGTAAAAGAAACCCAGTTTTTTAGAAAAACCGGGTTTCTGGTATGTTGGAATAGGTGCGATCGCGTCTAGATAAATCCGATCGCTCCCCCAATCTTGACAGATCAATATATCTAATTCAAAGACGAAGATATAAAAATAATAATTTTTAATCCAAAACTAGAGGAGATTGTGAAATGGATACCGTAGAATTTTACCGCCAGAGCGTCAAGCAACTTCTGACTGAATATGCTGTGTTTTTTAATTTTGGCGATCGGGTGCAAAGTCAAACAATTTTCGACTTAGAACAGGATCGCTACATGCTAATTTCTATAGGGTGGATGGGGGAAAAACGAGTTCACGATTGCATCATACATATTGATATTATTAATTCTCAGGTATGGATTCAAGAAAATAATACCGATCGCTCGATTGCCGAGGAGTTAGTAGCAGCAGGCATTCCGCCAAAGTCAATTGTTCTAGGACTTCAGCCGCCGGAATTAAGACCTTATACCGACTATGGCGTACCTAATTTAGCGCCATCTCAAGTATCTTTGCAAGTTAGTTAAATTTGAGGGGGAAAGCGATCGCATACCCCCTGGCGTAGCACGTATCGCGCGACGCAAAAGAAACCCGGTTTTTCTAAAAAACCGGGTTTCTGGCACCAATATCGTTGGTATCTAAGCTATAGCAAACTCAGTTAAGTAACGTTCTTCTGGTGGATGAAATGCTAATACAATATCTTCTTTAGGAACACCTGTGTTTAGAAGTTCTGTGGCAATGCCATTTTCTGTCCAGTCTTCTTCTATCCAAATTTTTTCGTTTTTAATTCTCAGATGAATATTAATTCCTTTCACTCGCTTCTTTCCTTGCCACCCCATATACAACCACAGATATTGATCGTTGGTTTCATCAAACAATAAACACCCTTCACTCTTCTGATTATATGAACCAGAAACCCAGCGGTCGTATTCAATCAATATTTTCTTAATTACTTCGCGATAATGACTTAGTTTATCCATTTTATAATTTCCTCCTTTTCCATATCTACTACGATTAAAAAGATTTGATTTTGCTCGACTGTAACTTGAATAGATTTTCTTTTAAAAAAGTTTTCATAAATGCTTTCTTTGATTGCCAAATAAAGCTTATATTCTGGCTCGGTCAAAGCAATTAGATTGCGGTACAATATATACTGACCTAGTGCTGTCTCGAAATCTCGCATTAGCGAAAGACCGAGAAAGCTTTTGACCTCAACTACTATCTTTCGTCCATTTCTTTGGGCAGCAATTGGTTTTTCAGCCGCCAGATCGGCAAATAGTTCGGCGTCTTCGTAACTAATTCTGTAAGGATCTGCTACGATCGCCCAGCCGTCTTTAACTAAGGCTGTTTTTACTGCATCGTGGTAAGTATCTTTGGCGGGCATTAGTTAGGAAGGATCGCAGATGTTGAGATTGTGCTTTCAATTATAGTCAATATTTATTGGCATTGCGCGATCGCATCTGAAATCCCTCCTGGGTAGCCGGTAGCGATCGCTTGGTACAAAAGAAACCCGGTTTTTCTAAAAAACCGGGTTTCTGGCACAAAGAGGTATCTAGCAAAGATTACTGCACGTGGTTCAATATTTCCTCGATATCTGATAGTTGAACAGCACCGGAAAATATTTCGCCATTCATCACAAAGAAGGGTGTGCCGGAAATTCCGAGTTTTTCAGCTAGCTGGATATCGGGTGCGATCGCATTGTTGGTTAGGGTGCGATCGCGCAGCGTGCCGGATGGCATATCGCGTAGCTAGCCCTTGGCATATCGCGCCTGGGAAAAGAAACCGGGTTTTTTAGAAAAACCCGGTTTCTGGTATGGTGGAGTAAAGGAGCGATCGCGTGAAATTAAACAGTAAGCTAGAGAGAATGAGCGCGATTGAGGGCAACATTGGAGCCAAGCTATATCCAGGAAAGTCAGGAAATCTACAATCGAGCCTTGCCTGAGTATGAACGGCATTATTATGATGAAGATACGGGTGGTTTTGTACTGATCCATCAAGCTCATAATACCAATGTTTCTGAAATGTTTGTGGCTGAGATTTTTGCTCGACGAGGCAGACGAGTAAAGTTATTGAGCGAGCAAGCTGCACCGGGTGTTAGGACACCTGATGCTGATATTAATGACGAATTTTGGGAGTTTAAGGAATTGAGTCCAGAGGCAGTCAGTATCAAAAATACAGTTCAACGGGGTGTAGCTGTAGCCAAGAAACGCGCTCCTAATGTTGCTTATCATATAAATACAGTGGCTAATATTGGAGATATCAATAGAGGGATTGCCAGAGCGATGATTTGGGATACAGAAAGGCTTTTGCAGAAAATCGCCCTGGTTTTTAATGATGGTAGCGTGCAAGTTTTAACTAGGGAGGATTTGGACAATGGACGAGATTTTCAATAGCTTTATCGAAAGAATTAGACTAGGGATCAAAAATAAGATCCCTGTGGAATCGAGATTGATTATGCTGGGGGAAATTATTTATGCAACAGAGCGAAAAGATTTGACGCCGAAGCAAGCACGAGAATTAGAGAATTTGTTGAATTTGGGAGAGCTGGTGCAGAATTATGCTGCTGTCAGAGAACAGGCAATTTTTGGTGAATTAATTAGTTGACAATAAATTAGAGCGAATCGCCGATCTCATTTCGGTACATCACAGGGATGCGATCGCATCTTAAATATGTAGTGCGATCGCATAGTGTAGTTAAAGCGATCGCATCCCAAATATGTAGTGCGATCGCCCCACACAAAAGAAACCGGGTTTTTCTAAAAAACCCGGTTTCTGACACAAAGGGGTATCTAGCAAAGATTACTGCACGCGGTGAAATATTTCCTCGATATCTGATAGTTGAACTGCACCGGAAAATATTTCGCCGTTCATCACAAAGAAGGGTGTGCCGGAAATTCCCAGTTTTTCAGCTAGCTGGATATCGGGTGCGATCGCATTGGTGGTGAGAGTGCGATCGCGCTCAAATTTCTCCAAGTCCAGATTCAGGTTTCGGGCAATTTCCAAATACAAGGTATCACCTAATTTATCTTGCTGGGAAAATAGGGCGTCGTGGTATTCCCAGAACTTGCCCTGTTGACCAGCAGCCCAAGCAGCTTTTGCAGCAGACATGGCTTCAGGATGAATTGGAGTTAAAGGGTAATGTTTGTAAACCAAGGTGACTTCATCCTGATGTTTTGCCACGAATTGTTTTAGTGTGTCATGAGCGGCGGCACAATAGGGACATTGAAAATCTGAGAACTCTACCAGCACAATTTTTGCATCGGTCGATCCAGTCGTGGGAGATTCACCAATTACCGCTTTGGGATTGGTTTTCATCTGCTCCACAAATGCCTGCCGTGCTTGCTGTATTTGCTCTCGTTGTTTCTGCTGGTATGCCTGTACAGATTCCAGAATTACTTCTGGGTGTTCGCGAATGATTTGCAAGACTTGTTCTTCTAATTGTGGGCTGATTCGGGTGGCTGCTTGCGCGGGAAGTGAACACACCAGAAGTGCAAGGCAAAACATCATCAGCGCTGCTAAGCGAAATCCCCAGTTGGAACGTAACTGACTCTTAATTAGCAATGTAATCACCATCCACTATCCCAGTTAGGGGGACAATAAAGAGTTGCTCTTCTTATACCCATTCGAGACAAAGAACCTGCTTGACAAGAACCTAACTTTGGTTTTAAGCCTCCTATATAAGTATTACAGACACCACATTCATTTGTGCCATCTGCAAGTCCTTGTTCAGTCATTACTGCACCTCGAATTACACAACTCCCCCTATTTATATATGTTCCGTCAGGTCTGTTGGGTGGATTATTAGCTACAATATCTTCCCAACGGACTCGGCATTCTCTTGCTTCTCGTTCAGGTTGTTGTGCAGTTTGTTGAGGTTGTTCTGCTGTCGGTGAACACTCCGTCGCATCTTTCGGATATTCTTCAGAGGGGTAATTTGTGAGCGTTGTCAATAATCTCTTAGCTTTATTATACGATTCTAAAACTTTGCTTTCGTACATAGGCTGTCGGCGCTTCTCATCTTTCCTCATCGAATCAAAGCTTGGAAAAGTAACCGCTCCTGTGCCTTGTGTTGGATTGCCGATATAGTTTTCTATCAGATGTGCATCAAGCATCAAGACAAAATTCTCTTCTTTAAACAGATCTGATATACGCAAGCCTTTCTTGTGCAATAAGGGGTGATCGTTTAAAACTGAAACAGTTGTACCTCCGGGAGTATATATATTTTTGGCAACCGCCAGAAATCTCCGTGCGAGTCCGAGAGAAATTTGTGCATTGAGCGAGTCACCAACACCCGAATGCTGTTGTTCTGAAAACTCTCTGCCCGACTCTCAACATCTCGAACATACTTCATTGCAATCAGAGGAAAGTCATCTGGTCTGAGTAAATATTCAAATTTTACCCCCTGTTGGCGGACTTCTTTATAAGCAGTGAATGAAGCAATGGATAAAATTGAAGTTCTTTGCTTAACTTTATTTGGTAATCCCAAGGCAATATCTTCAACAAAGAAATTGCCTTGGGAATGAGCAATCAGTAGATATTTGGGTTTGAGTGCATGGCAATTACAATTAGCCTCTTTTGCAAATTTATCGTGGGAATCTTCTATTCTTTTGATTCGTTTTATAACTTGAGAGATTAACTGCTGCCCATCCTTCGTATTATTAGGCGAAGAAGACTGTATAAACGACTCCACGAAGTCACCATACGGAACACCTAAGCCCGGAATACGACGACCGCTTCCGCCATAATTGTAAGCATCGAAGCTTAAATAAACTTTTTCTCCAAATACATCTTTCAAGAGATTGTTGATAACTACCTTGTCTTGATTATAAACATTTCGTGGCGTATTCACTCCATTTACATAAACTGCATATATTGGTGCCTTTTGATTTTTATCACAGTCAAGCTTAGCTGCTATCTGTATATCAAGGGCGGCATCAGTAGCCGCATCGTTAATAGCATCATCAAAGTCAGGACGGGGTGGAGTATTGGGGCTAACTTGTCCAGGAAAGGGTGGTACATTTGGATTACTTTGTTGTGGTGAAGGCGCACTCGGTTCATCACCAAATTCACTCGGATCGCGCTGCGCCTGCAAATAACCAGAAATATCCGAAATACTCCTTTCCACAGCAGGGGGAGTCGCCGCTACTACCCGATTGGAAGATTGCACCAAACTCGCCGTACAAACAGCCGAATTGAAACTGAAAACCGTACAAAGTGCAGCAGAAAGAGCGCGATTGAGGAAAGTACCTGGAGCCAGTAAAGCACCAAAGATAGAAACAACAAAACTGACAATCCCCAGAGCAACAAAGCGAATTCGACGCATAATTTACCTCACAAAATTTAATCGTAGGGGCGGGGTTTTACCGCCCGGAAATTACCTCAAACGATATATCCAGATCGACCCGGTTTCTCAAATCGCGAATTTGACGACTAGACATCAGGAAAGAAACCGGGTTTAATGCCCTAAAACGGCAAACGCGGCAGCCCAAACGGCACAACTCGCCGAATAATCCCAATCCCCACACCAATAGCAAAATCCTTATACCAACTTCTGATTTCGCTGCGGTCAGGTTGAGTCGCGGCGACATTATCAGCAGGCTTATTATCGATCGCTAAATTAGTAGCATTCATCCCCACTTGAGGCATCAAAGCCACAAAAGTATTAATCGGAATTGCGGCATTCAATCCAGTTTTAAACCGAATTTCTCCACCAGCAGCAGATTCGGATCGCATAGCACCTTCTGCATCGCCTTCACCATGAATGCCAACAACTCGCCCATTGACATCAAAAACTGGGCCACCGCTCATTCCCCGCCGAGTTACTGCGTCGTAGCGCATTGTATATCCCTTGGGACGATTGTTTGGGCGGCTGCTAACTTGTCCGGCTGTAAACTCAAATTCCCGTTCTCCACCCGCTTCAATTGACTGGGGATAGCCTGCGATGTAAATTCCCGCCCCAATTCCCGCATCATCGGAATTACTAATCGGTGCGACGGCTTGTTCTTCTCGACTTTCAAAGGTAATTATTGCTAAATCTGGATCGCTGGGACTTTTCTGCAAACTCGTGACAGATTTGACCGGATAAGTTTTGTTTTTACTGGTGTAAATCGTGTATTCCACATTCGGATCTTTGACGACGTGATTCGCAGTTAAAACCGTGTAAATATTGCCGTTTTTAGCAATAATTACCCCCGAACCGCCCAAATCGTTACTGACTGGATGATCGATTCGTACCGTTGTGGGAACGGCAATTTGAGCCACATCTCTGGCGGTTCTAGCCATTGCCGGTTGGGTAATTACAATCGCTGCTACCGTTGCGGTTCCAGTTAGGATGCTGGGCAGATAATTAGATTGAGAAAATTTCATGTTGATGATTCACTCCTTGGTTTAATTGAATTGGGTGTTTTAGATACTTTGGATGAGCTTCCAGACCCGCCAGGGAATCAATTCCCTGGCTCATAGCTCAAGTCCACTGAAGTGGACTGAAATTGTTTGTTTGTTCCCTAGTCCTGTTTCAGAGGACTTTGGGTAAGCCTTCAGACCCGCCAGGAAATAAATTTCCACAGCGAGTAGCCCAAGTCCACTGAAGTGGACTGAAATTGTTTGTTTCTTCCCCAGTCCTCTTTAGAGGACTTTCGCTATTAGCCAGGGAATTGATTCCCTGGCGGGTGGGCGGGTGGCGCGTGATTCCCTGGCGGGTGGGTAGGTAGCGCGCGATTTTGATCGATGAAGAGGCAGAGCCTCCCGCATCGAAACCAATTGCAAATAGGTACTAATCGGAATTCCCCAACTAGAATTAACCATTTGCTCTAACATTTCCGGTGCAGGTTCCGTCCCATCTTCAAAGGCATAAACGCCAAAACCAGGGTCGCGATTTTTCACCCGTCCGTTAATGCCAATTAACAACCCCTGGCTGTTAAAAATTGGGCCGCCACTCATCCCCACAGCGATATCATTTGTGTAGCCCAAACGATAGCCTTGAGCCAGAGATTTCGGCGGCAATAAAGACACTTCGCCAGCGGTAAATCGAAAGCCTCGAATTCCTTGGTCAAAAGTAGTAATTAACGTCCCTGGCTGGTACATGGGAAACCCAGCGGCAAAAACAGCCTCTCCCACCACTGGGGATGCAGTGCTAATGCGGGCAACTTGGTAATTTATCCGACTGCGAAACCGTAGAATCGCTAAATCCGTATTCCCCAACTGTCGAGGCGCGACAACCCGATACCGCCTCCCATCCGGCGTCATAATCGTATAGCGATCGCCCCAAGCCACCACATGCCAACTCGTCACTACAGTATAAATTTGCCCCACCCTGCCGACGATCGCACCGCTACCCGAAGCATTTTCGCCCAAGATGCGGACAGTAGTCTGTTGTGCCAATTGGCGCAGATCCGACCTCTCCCCCAGCCCCTCTCCTGCAAGGAGAGGGGGGCAAAAAGAGAACTCTTGCCCCTCTTGCCCCCCCCTTCCCTCGCAGGGAAGGGGGGCTGGGGGGGATAGGTCTTTTTGCGGGTGGTGAAGCGCGATCGCAGATGTTGCCCCTGTCAGAAAGTATGCGATCGCCAAACTCCCCACCAAACCCAATTTGTACCTCATGCTTTCAGGCATCTTGTCTTATATAAAAGGCAATTTGATCCAGCCGATTTAGGTTATTTGCCTTCCCGGTAACCCGCCCGGAAATCAATTTCCGGGCTAATAGCCGAAGTCCATTAAAATGGACTGAAATTCCTGAGTCCGTTTCAACGGACTTTCGCTATTAGCCAGGGAATTTATTCCCTGGCGGGTGGGGCGGGTGGCGCGTCATTCCCTGGCGGGCGGGTGGCACGCCATCGATTATTGCCCCCCTTGTTAAGGGGGTTGGGGGGATCTAGATCTACAACTCCCGCGAACCCCCATCACCAGGCTGTTGCGGCACAGGAGCGCTATTACTAGGTGCAGCCACAGGCGCAGCACTCCCCCCGTCATCACCTAACCTTCCACTCACATCGATATAAGGCACGCTGCCGCTTTCACTTAAAGAAGGCGCACCCGCCTGTCCTTCGCGCCATGCCAAAAGATTATTTAAAGTCCGAATCGGATCTTGTCCCCGCTTCAAGGTAAAAATCAAACCCTCACAGCGCCCATTCAAGCGACTTGCTGTACAAACCACCCGCTGCCCATTCATCATCCCAACGGTGATGTACTTTAATTGTCGGTTGCGGCGATAAGTTTCTAATCTTCCGCTAACTTCCTGACAGCGCGTTAAAGGATCGAAACCAGAACTAGCAAAAGCATTAGAAACCCAGCGTATCCAAGGTTCTCTCGCCCCTTGAGCATTTTGATAAATCGTCACGGGAACCCCGCCCGAAGCATCGCAATAAAATCCCCGTGCCTGTGCATTTTGCGCTTGACTTTGTTGCGTTCCTATGCTAAAGCTACCCAGCGCAGCTACTGCCACTAAGCCTAAAAATCGCAATTTCATTTCCTCAAACTCCTTGCTATTTAAGTCCTTTCGTCCTTGCAAATCAGAATGCCCAAAATCCGAGCATTTCTAACACAACTTTCACTGCACACCCTGCGTAAAAAATCTCTCCATTGCAAATCTCAGGCGAACAAATCCGCCATTTCAATAAGTAGAAATGCCTGGTTGACGAGAAATCATATTATTTTTCGTTGCTAAATATTAAAAAAATCATAGCATTGGCGAGGCGTTACAAGCAAGACAATGCTACCAATTCCTACAAAGTAGCAAAAAGTAGCAAAAAGTGAGTTATATTATGTCCTTAAACAATGGAAGCCCAAGTGTTTTTGATGTTGTAGGGGCGGGTTTTACGAGAGATATTTGGGTTTGGGCGCAAAGAGTAAATAAACCCGCCCCGACCGATGCAATAACGAAGCAGCCAGACACTATATAATGTCATGTCCGGTCGATTACCCATAATCATCAGCCGGGACACGGCACGATTAACGTTATCTGTGTCGGAGATATCTCTGATGCCGTGTCCCTACGCAACGACGAGGTGAGGTTTTTTTATTATGGGCAATTCAACGGACACGATCTGATGAGGGCGCGCGATCGCACACTCTATTAGCCCAGAAACCGGGTTTTTTAGAAAAACCCGGTTTCTCTGCAAAAAATGGGGAGATAATATTTATTTATCTCCCCATCTTTCTATTTATTTCTCACAACAATTGGCAACTTTTCTTACTTGCCAAGTTCAACTTTCGGTGGAGCAGTACGCGCCCGTTTGATAATCGGTTTGGGCTTGGAATTCCCCACTTCTTCTTCTGGCATGTAGTCTTCTGACCGCATCCAGGCGGGACGGGTTTGATCGTAGGCCATTTGCAATGCCGCAGCGGCGATCGCATGTACTTCATATTCCTCTGCTAATTGCGCTACTAGCGGTAGGAAAGATGCCATGCGTTCCCCAACTAAAGCTTCCCGCACTTGTTGTTGCAGTTTCTCTAATTGGCGCGCTTCAATTTGCGATCGCGTCGGTAATGACCGAATCACTAAGTTTTGGCGCACGTGACGTTCAATTAACCGCAACTTGCGCCGATCGAATGGTTCGATGATCGAAATTGCCGTTCCTGTGCGTCCGGCGCGTCCTGTGCGTCCGATGCGGTGAACGTAGTTTTCGACGCTATCGGGTAAGTCGTAGTTAATCACGTGGCTGAGATGATCCACATCCAAACCGCGCGCGGCGATGTCGGTAGCAACGATCATCCGTACTTGCTTGTTGCGGAACCGCATTAGTAAGCGTTCCCGCGCTTGTTGGTTCAAGTCGCCGTGGTATTCATCTACACCCCACCCAGCTGCTTGCAATTGGTTGGTGAGTTCGGCGGCGGCGCGGCGGGTGCGGACGAAAATAATCGCCGAGTCCGGGTCTTCCAGTTCTAAAATCGGCTGCAAGGCGCGGGCTTTCGTCCAGCCACGGGGAACGGTGTAAGCTACCTGATTGATTTGTTTCGGTGCAGCTTTGGGCTGTTCTACCGAGACGGTGATCGGCGAGCGCAAAAACTTCGCGACTAATTCCCGAATCACTGGCGGCATGGTTGCCGAGAAAAACGCGGTTTGCCGTTCGGTGGGAACTTGCTTGAGGATTTTTTCTACATCGTCGATAAAGCCCATGCTCAGCATTTCATCGGCTTCATCTAATACCAGCCAGCTGACCTCGTTGAGTTTCAGTTCTCCCCGTTCCATCAAGTCGATGATTCGTCCTGGCGTTCCCACAACGATGTGAACGCCTTGTTTGAGGCGACGGGTTTGGCGTTCAATCGCTTGACCGCCATATACTGGCAGAATCCATAAGTGACGATCGATATTAAAATCGCGAATTGCCTGACAAACTTGCACCGCTAATTCGCGGGTTGGTGTTAGAATCAAGGCTTGGACTTCCGTCCGACTTACATCAATCCGTTCCAAAATCGGCAACGAAAACGCTGCCGTTTTCCCTGTTCCTGTTTGTGACTGACCGACCACATCCCGACCTGCTAGCAATTGAGGGATTGCTTGCGCTTGGATTTGTGTGGGCGTTGTCAGTCCATTTTTTTCGAGATGCTCAGCGCGTGCTTCCGAGATCCCTAAGTTTCTGAAGGTTAGAGTCATTGAATCCTTTTTAGTTGTAATTTGTCAGTTGTAAGTTGTTACGGTATGGGTTTTACCAATTGTCTATGTAATAATCGACAATTTATCTAAACCCGCTCCGGTCAGGTGTCATTGGGCGATGGGCATTCCACAATCGGCGATCGCTCGTATCGCCAATTACCGATTACCCATTACCAATCGTCGCTAACCGATGACTGTTCCGTAGAGGTCGTAAAAATCGGCGTCTGCGATTTCCACTCGCGCCATCGACCCCAAGCGGGCGTCACCCCGAACGTAAACAAGGCCATCCACTTCTGGAGAAAATCGGGCGCTTCGACCGATTAATTCCCCTGTTTCTGGATTTTCCTGTTCGATCAGAACATCCACGCACTTGCCCACTTCGGCTTGATTTTTCTTTAATGAAATGGGCTGCTGAACGCGCATCAGTCTATCCCGACGCTCATCCATTACTGATTGGGATAATTGATTCGGCAAATTATAGGCTGGGGTTCCTTCTTCTGGGGAGAAGGTGAAAACACCTACATGATCGAACTCGTGGCGCTCGACAAACTCTACTAGGTGCGTGAAGTGTTCGTCCGTCTCCCCTGGAAACCCGACGATAAATGTTGTTCGCAGAGTCGCCTTTGGTAGCGCTGTTTTTATCCTTTCTATAATTCTATCATTTACTTGCCCTTGCCAGGGACGATTCATCGCCCGCAATATTTCTGGGTGCGAGTGCTGTAAGGGTAAATCCAGATAAGGTAAAACGTTAGGTACTTCCTGAATTGCCCGTATTACTTCGGGTGTGAGGCCAGTTGGATAGGCGTAGTGCATCCTGATCCAAGGTATATCAACTTTTCCCAAGGCGTGCAACAGTTCGGCTAGTTGCGGTTTTCCGTACAAGTCCAAGCCGTAGTTGGTCGTAATTTGAGAAATTAAGATAATTTCTTTCACGCCTTCAGATGCTAGTTGCTTCGCTTCGGCGACGATCGATTCGATCGAACGCGATCGCTGGTTCCCCCGCAAATGAGGAATAATACAGAACGCGCAGCGGTAATCGCACCCTTCGGCGATTCGCACGTAAGCGACGGCTTCCGGGGTAGTACGATAGCGCGGTGTGGTTTCATCCGCGATGTACGTAGGTTCCGCAGAAACTTCCTGGACTCGTTCCCCAGTTTCGGCGCGTTGAATTACTTCTACGATTTTGTTATAATCAGCACTTCCCACCACGGCAACCGCTTCGGGTATTTCTTCGAGCAGTTGCGCTTGGAAGTGTTGTGCCATGCAGCCTGCGATGACTATTTTTTTGTTGGCTTCTGCCAGTTCTACCAGAGTCCGCACGGATTCTTCCCGCGCCGCCTGGATAAAGCTGCAAGTATTTACAATAACGTAGTCGGCTAATTCTTCATTAGAATCTACCTGGTATCCTGCTGCAACCAGCAGACCCAGCATATGTTCGGTGTCGATGCGGTTCTTTTCGCAACCTAAATGGGAGATAGCAATTGTTGGCTTCGAGCTTGTGGTATCGGGCATTAGCAAATCAAAACTAGGCAGTCAGGTCGTGTGGGAGACATGACACCAGCGCCTGAATACAGCTTTTGCCAACCACTTCGCAGAGTCTGCGTTTCGGGATCGGCAACCGGACAGCTTGTTGCTTGCGGCAACCCGCCCTCTACATTGCACCGATGTCATTATTACTGAATCGTAGCGCAAAATTAACAATCTAAACATATCTAAACAATTTTTTTTTGTAATTGGTCATGGGTCATGGGTAATGGGTAATCGGTCATGGGGGATTTAGTGTAGGTGGGCAGAGCTGTACAGGGGAGTTTGAATTTACATTTTCCTCTGCTCCCATCTCCCCTGCCCCCGCTCCTCTGAGTTAAGATATGTAAATAAAATTTTTGCGGATATGGGAATAAAACCGCGACAGATGGAATAGTTTCTGATATAATAGAAAATTTGGCAGATAAAGTTGGAGAAGTTTTTAGCGAACAGATCCAACCTGACCTGTATTCTAAATAGTTGATTTTGTTATAGGGTCGCAATTGAAAACCCGTGGATTTGAACCAGATATTTAAAACACCGAACCCGATTATTGGTGTCGTACATTTATTGCCGCTACCCACATCGTGCCGTTGGGGAGGTAGTCTGAAAGCAGCGATCGCGCGGGCGGAACAGGAGGCGACGGCCTTGGCATCTGGCGGCGTAGACGGCATTATGGTAGAAAATTTTTTCGACGCGCCGTTTGCGAAAAGTGATGTAGATCCAGCAGTCGTGAGCGCCATGACGCTGATCGTCCAGCGGATATCGAATTTGGTCACCCTGCCATTGGGGGTGAACGTACTGCGAAACGATGCCCGCAGCGCGATGGCGATCGCTAGTTGCGTCGATGCCCAATTTATCCGCGTCAACGTCCTCACGGGCGTCATGGCAACGGATCAAGGTTTAATTGAAGGCGAAGCGGATAAACTGCTGCGCTATCGCCGCGAATTGGGCAGCGATGTCAAAATTTTGGCAGATGTGCTGGTAAAACATGCTAGACCTTTGAGCGCCCCGAATCTAACGGTAGCAGTCCAAGATACGATCGAGCGGGGTTTAGCCGATGGGATTATTTTATCCGGCTGGGCGACGGGCAGCCCGCCGAGTTTGGAAGATCTCGAACTCGCAAGCGCAGCAGCAAACGGCACGCCAGTATTTATCGGCAGCGGCGCTAGCTGGGAAAATATTGCTACCCTAATGCAAGCAGCAGATGGGGCGATTGTTTCCAGTTCCCTCAAACGGCATGGCAAGCGAGATCAACCAATCGATCCAATTCGCGTCAGCCAATTTGTAGAAGCCGCGCGCCGCTGCATCGCCGCCAAAGAAAACGCCGAGTCGGTACCAGGGGTTAAAATCCATTCTTAGACTAAGATTTGGCGATTTGAGATGGAAGATTTTTTGGGTTTGAGTGCCCATTCAACTATCCTTGCCCAGAAACCCGGTTTTGCCAATAATAGCTTCGCCAAACAGCCGACACCCTTAAGGGTGTGGCTACACAAACAAAGGCTGCCTTCGCAGCCTGTAAGAATTTCAGCCTGCCTCGGCAGGCTTCGTTTGTGAGCCATCTTGCTTAAGCATGGGGGCGTTGCAGAAAATTGGCGCAGGTGTCCACAAAACCGGGTTTTAGGCTGCCTTCGCAGCCTGTAAGAATTTCAGCCTGCCTCGGCAGGCTTCGTTTGTGAGCCATCTTGCTTAAGCATGGGGGCGTTGCAGAAAATTGGCGCAGGTGTCCACAAAACCGGGTTTTTAGCACACCAGGCTGCATAGGTCAAAATGGGATAGTCACCCATAATCTAAAATCGTCAAATCTGAAATCTGAAATCTAAAATCTAAAATCCCATTATGATTCGCAGACGTCCTACTCCCTGGATTCATCGCTGGTCGCGGCCTATAATTGGTGCGATCGCAGGCTTAGGTGCCCTCAACACGTTTTATCTCACCCTAGTTGAGTTGGGGATACTCAAAGAAGCGGCATTTTGTCCCACCAGCGGCATTATCAACTGTAACGCCGTTCTGCTGTCAGATTATGCCAAACTGTTTGGCGTGCCGCTATCGCTGTTTGGGTTCTTGGCCTATGTGACTATGATGGTAGCGGCTTTAGTACCGCTGCGGGTCGATCCGCAAGAAAATAAACAGTTACGCGCCCAGCTGGAAAATTGGACTTGGCTGGTATTATTTGCGGGTGCGATCGCAATGGTCATTTTCAGCGGCTATCTTCTCTATCTGATGGCGTTTCAGATCAAGGCATTTTGTATTTATTGCCTTGCTTCGGTAATTTTCTCAATCAGCCTTTTAATCCTCACATTAATCGGGCGCAGTTGGGAAGACATTGGACAGCTATTTTTTATCGGCATAATTGTCGGTTTGGTAGCGCTGATCGGTTCTTTGGGTGCTTATGCTACCGTTAGTAACTCAGGTACTGGAACTGGTGCAACTGCCGGATTAACTAGCCCACCCATTACTACCACATCTGGCCCCGCAGAACTTGCCTTAGCGCGTCATTTAAAACAAATAGGTGCTAAAGAATACGGCGCTTATTGGTGTCCTCACTGCTTCGAGCAAAAAGTACTGTTTGGCAAACAAGCCGCAGAAGAACTAAATTACATCGAATGCGACCCTAAAGGCCAAAATGGGCGTCCAGATTTGTGCCAAGCTGCTGGTATTACCGGCTATCCAACTTGGGAAATTAACGGTAAGTTGTATTCCGGCGTGCAAACTTTAGAAAAACTCGCCGAACTATCAGGATATACAGGCTCGCGCAACTTCCAAAATTCACTGCCAGGACGTTAATTTTTTGGATGTAGGGGCGGGTTTTATATCTAACCCGACCTCTACCACCAGCAACAACATCGACACCTACGACACAACTGCTAATACCTGCTTTGGCTCAATTCCGCTTTTCCAGCCTACATATTCAATAATTACAATAACCCTCGCTTGGAGGTGTACTATGACTGATATTTATGGAGGAACTGACCCTAGAGATTTACCAGCCTACTCGATTATTGATGCTTCTCGCTACTTGCTTATCCCAGCAAACACTATTCGAGCCTGGACAGTTGGGCGAAGTTATCCAATTAAAACCGGCTCTAATTTCTTTCGTCCCCTAATCAATATTCCGAATAGCAAACCACGTCTTCTTTCATTTACTAATCTAATTGAAGTTCATATTCTCCGCGCAATTCGTAAACAACACCAAATAGAACTAGATAAAGTCCGAATCGCCCTCGATTTTGTTGAACAAGAATTTAATGCCGATCGCCCACTTCTTGAGTACGAACGATTTCGCACTGATGGGGTTGATCTTTTCGTTGAGCGATATGGTTCGCTGATTAACGCCTCAAGAATTGGACAAACAGAACTAAAAGATTCGTTTAACGCTCATCTCGATCGGATTGAACCTGACGATACAGGGCTAGCTATTAAACTTTATCCCTTTTCCAAAAATTCTGATAAAGATAGTCTTCGCCTCGTAGTTATCGACCCCCGAATTGCGTTTGGTCGCCTTGTAATTGCTGGGACAGGAATTACCGCCCGTATTTTATGGGAACGATTTCAGGCGGGTGATTCAATTGAGTATCTTGCTAAAGATTATAATTGCGATCCGATCAAGATTGAAGAAGCCATTCGTTGTGAATCCCGTGCCGCATGACAGAACATAAGTCAATTATTTTTTTTATTGATAGATGTCTTGAATGCAACAGCGTTATAGAAGCATTTCGCAACGCAGGCATTACGATTGAAGTGCATAAAGACCACTTCCCAAATGATGCCCAAGATGTAGACTGGCTACCAGAAGTTGGTAGAAGAGGCTGGGTTATCCTGACCAAGGATAGCAAGATTAGCAAAAACCCTATTGAAAGAAATGCGGTTGCACGCGCTGGAATTAAAATGTTTACTCTTAATTCCGCCAACCTATCGGGGGAAAAAATGATTGCAATCTTCCTAAATGCAATTGTGAAAATACAAAATTTTGCATTTAGCCATCCGGCTCCATTCATCGCCAAAGTAACTTCTCAGGGGAAAATAGAGATGGTGTATAGTAGCCAGAAGTTACAAAAAGAGTTGAGGTAGCGATCGCGACCACTTTTCTTGTTTTACGAGGGTGTGGACTTGCCAATTTGGCTCTGAATTGGGATAATCGACGCGGTAGTGACCGCCGCGACTTTCGGTGCGAAATGCAGCACTTTTAAGGATTAAATAGGCTACATCGAGTAAGTTGTAAGTTTCTCCCCAAGTCCGCAATACTCGCTCCGCGTCGGGTAAGGAAAATTCCACCGTTCGATCTGGCTGTAAATTTAGCAGCGCCTGACTCAGTTTTAAAGCTGCAAATTCTTCTCGCCACACTTGGACAGATGCGATCGCATTTTCCAACACATCCTGCTGCCGACAAATTCCCGCACTTTGCCACACCAAACGCGGTAATTCTTGTCTTATATACTCTATTTTTGTAATTTCGTCAATGGGTAATTGGTAATTGCTAATTGCTAATGGATTGATTTCCCTATTAGCAATTAGCGATGAGCCATTAGCAATTGCCAAATTAGCCATCTGGGCGCCAAACACGATGCATTCTAGTAAAGAATTACTTGCCAGACGGTTAGCACCGTGGACGCCGGTACTCGCGGTTTCGCCTATGGCATATAAACCGGGAATTGAAGTACGGTTCATTAAGTCCGTCTGAATGCCGCCCATCCAGTAATGGGCAGCAGGGGCGACGGGAATCGGTTCTTTGAATGCATCAATCCCCCACTGATGGCAGACGGCGATGATATTGGGAAAGCGACGTTTGATTTTTTCCTCGCCGATGGGGCGCATGTCTAACCAAACGTGAGGTTCTCCCGTATGCTGCAAGTGGCTGAAAATAGCGCGGCTAACGATATCTCTGGGGGCGAGTTCGCCATTGGGATCGTAGTCGAAGGCAAAGCGGCGTCCTTGGGAGTCTACTAAGTGCGCGCCTTCGCCCCGCACTGCTTCGCTGATCAGAAAGTGGGGCGCATTTGGTTTAGTCAGGGCGGTGGGGTGAAATTGGACGAATTCTAAGTCTCGGAGGATAGCACCGTTTCGCCATGCGATCGCTACCCCATCCCCCGTACTCACTGCCGGGTTAGTCGTTTGAGCAAATACTTGCCCGCCGCCTCCAGTTGCCAAAACCACCGCCTTTGCGCGTACCCAAATTAATCGCCCCTGGTAAAGCAGACTCACGCCCTGACAGCACCCATTATCGGGATTTATCCACAGACTGAGGGCAAAAGCTTGGGTAATGACTTGAATATTCTGGCGGCGTAGAACTTGTTCCGTTAGGGCGCTAACTACCGCCCGCCCCGTCGTATCGGCAGCGTGGAGGACGCGGGGGCGCGAGTGGGCAGCTTCCAGAGTCATCGCCAGTTGCTCTCCCCGTCGATCGAACCCAACACCCAACTCTACCAAAGACCGAATACATCGAGGTGCTTGTTCTGCCAGAAACTTTACCGCTTCTTTGTCGCATAAACCCGCACCGGCACGTAGGGTATCCTCAACGTGTAGCGTTGGGGAATCATCCGGGTTAATCGCAGCAGCAATCCCGCCCTGCGCCCAGTCGCTAGCAGACAAAGGTAAGTTATCTTTACCGATCAAGCCGACTTGAAACCGATCTGGCAGACATAGCGCCGCATATAAACCAGCGGCTCCAGCCCCAACTACTAAAACGTCGAATTGCAAAGGCAAGTTTGAATCAGCCAAGGAATTAAAGTTAGTTTAGTTGAATATAGCTGTAAAAATTCCCACTACAACTACAGTAGTGGGAATTTTGAGCTTTTAGCTTTTTTAGGACTTACCTAACCACACTGAATATGTTGTGGTGGTGCGTTACGGGATCGCTAACGCACCCTACATATAAAAAGTTTGCGGCAGTCCTGTTTTTACTATCTGGCTGGAAGTGGGACGGGCAAACGGCTGTTGGATAATTCTTTCCATTAGCCATTAGCCATTAGCCATTACCGATAGACACCGTTGTTAATCCGATCGTCGCCTTCGACCAAGGATGTTTCTACATCAGTGACGGTAAATTGATCCAGGTTGGCTTGCAGCAGTTCTTTTTGGCGATCGCTCAGCCCAGGAATCTCCAAAACGTCCTCTACCTTTTCGTAGGGAGCATTTTCGACAATTTTCGCTGCTAGGTTGGGGAACATACCAGGCAGCCTCCTAAAGGCTCGCAGGTTGGTGTTGTTCAAGTCGATTTTGTAGCCCATCTCGCCTAACTTTTTATCCACCTTGTTCTGCAGTACCTGGGCTGCTAAAACCGGGGTGGGGCGAATTGCGAGATCGCTCAAAGACGCTGCCATTGCCGCTTGGGTTTGACCCAGCCATCCCAGGCATCCTACGACCAAAGCCAGTATCGTTAACAAACGTAACAATCGTTTCATAATCACTACCTCCCTCGAAGATGGGTCTTTTGCCCACACACAGCATGTATCAAAGATTATTATGCGGTTTTTGAAGCTCGTATTATTAAAGCTTCGGTTGCGAATTTTTTCACCTTAGACCCCGGTTTTACGGGTTCGTTCTCAGTCTGCCCGATGGTTAACACCAAAACTGGGTCAGGACTTAGGCACGCGAGGCCAGAAACCGGGTTTTTCGGCAGATTTGTGGCTGCAAACCCAAGATTTTTGCTAAAAACCCGGTTTTTTGGCATAAATCCTGTGGGTGTGTTACGCGCATTCCCGCTTTTCCCATGCTCGATTATTTCAGACAGCGGGTTTGCGATCAAGCCTGTGGCTGATCTCAAGCCGCCGATTTTATTGGAGTTGCCTTTGCAGTAGAGCATCGAGATCGACAAAAGTTCCGGCATAGGTGATGGTCGGGCTATCGTAGCCTTTGAGATGCACCGTGTGTTGCTGGAAACCAGCTTGCTCTATCCCCAAAGGCAAGAGGTATTGGTAAGTTGCTTCGCCTAAAGCGACATCGAGGCGCAGTTCTTTGGTAGAGGATTCTAAGCGAAAGGCAGCATTCACCGTATCGCCCAAAGCGGTGTAATCTGGGCGATCGCCACTGCCGGTATTGCCTACCATCGCATACCCTGTATTGATCCCCGCTCCGATTCGCAACGGGAAGGGTAAGGGGTATTGTAGATTCAGCTCGCGGGTCATTTTATACAGATCGTTCAACGCCCCACAAACCTGAGCGATATCGTTGGTCGTGACTTTTTGGCTGCCATGAAACCAAACTGCCATCACCGCATCGCCGATATATTTATCCACCCAGCTGCCGTATTTGCGAATAATGCTGCCGGAATGACGAAACCAGGTGCCGATGACTTCTGAGAGGATTTTTTCATCGAGTTGCCTGGTTAAAACGGTAAAGTCGCGAATGTCAACCACCATGACCGAGATCAGACGGCGCACGTGTAAGGCAGAAGTCGCCGTTAACTCGTCTGAGATCAAGTTACCAGTCGAGAAAGGCTGGTGCATCCCGCCAGGGCAGAAAAATTCCAGTTCGGTCTGACCGAACGTCAGGCGATCGCCGTGTCGTAAAGTGACGGGTACGCTGACTCGTCGTCCGTTGACAAACGAGCCGTTACGACTGCCGAGATCGATTAAATAAAATTCTCCCGTTTCCATGCACTGCAACATGGCATGGTTCCGAGAAATCCAACGGTCTGTGATTACGAAGTTGTTGTCATCACTCCGACCAATAGTCCAGCAATGACTGCCCACTAATGGAAGGTAGCGATTTCCGGATTCGGTACGCAGTAACAGATAAGGAGTGGAAGTGGGTTGCAAAGTCACCACCGACTGAAAAGCCACTTAGAGCCAGCCAGAGTTTTTCACCTTGTGTTTGACAATCTCGGCTACAGCCGAGGGTTCTTGGGCTGCGGGTGACCTTTTGGCGAATAAATCAGAAGTTTTTCACCAGATTGGTAATGCTCGCGCATTCCGTTTAGATTCCCGCGCCCCCTCAAGTACTCGTTTGAGTTTAACCTGCAAAAGGGATGCCTGCTTAGCCCACATCGCTTACCACAGTTCCCTATTGCTCTCTTTTCCAGAAAATAGCACTTCAGGCACTCGATCTGCTGGGAATACAGGCAAGGCGAACTGCTCGCTTAGGCGGCTCTTGCAGCCAGCCAAAACAGGCTATCCACCATAATTGTACTCAAGACTGCTCCACTGAACGCCCACCAGTGTAACTGTCCGGAGCGCAAGGGTAAAGTACCCACAATTAGCAGAATTACAGCCAATGCTGCTGCTGATGCGATCCCCGTGGGTGTTTGGACTTGTGCGATCGCTTGTTGCAATATTGGTTTGGCTAATTCCGGTTCTACCCGCATCAATTGACGCCAAAAAGGAATTAAATCTACCAAGTAAAAATACATATCGGTCACCGCCGTGCCCAACAAGGAACCGAGATAAAACCAATTGCCTATCTGTCCCCAACGACGACTCAAGCAGACTAAAGCAAAGGGCAATCCGATCGCCTCAATCGGCAAGTGAATCAAGGGTTCCCAGCGCAGCCAACCCCAATAAATCGACCCAGCTAACCAACTCCAGGTGAAACCCACCAGTAAATCTCCCCAGAGATGCGTTTCCTTGCGCCTCCACAGCGCCACAGCCAGCCCTAACCAGCCAACTGTTAAAACCAAACTCAACCACGGCAGCAGCCGCACTAAGGGCGCTTGGATAAACACCGGCACTGAAACCATAAAAGACGCCGCCGCAAAGGTTAACCAGGCTTTCTTCGAGCCAATCCGCCACCAGGCGGCAGATTGGATCGCTTTTGGCTGAGTGTGGGCGATCGCGGTAGGAACGGGTGTGTAGGCAGACAAGGTATTGTTTAACAACGTATTTTTAATTTTTGTTACTTTAGTTAATTTTATGTAAGATATCACAAAAATTATCCCCTGGGGGGGCATTGATAATCTTATCTTAGTTGAATGAGACTGTCATGGGGCTTTTTGATTGAGAGAGGGGAGACAAGCAAAATCAGGAAAATAGCCGATACCCAATACCCGATGCCCCATGCCCCATTAGCACAAAAAGTATGTTTTTATCCAGAAATCAACTATTGACGTTCGCCAGTATGGGAGTGACTAGCGCCATTTTGGCGTGGCCCATCAAAGCTATTAGCACGCAACTAGCACAGGTGACTGCACCAGCGCCAGTCGCGGGTGATGTGGCTCAAGTAAATATATTTCAGGCAATTATTTTAGGGGCGGTACAGGGATTGACCGAGTTTTTGCCCATCAGCAGCACGGCGCATTTAAAAGTCGTGCCGGTAGCATTGGGGTGGGGAGATCCGGGAGTTGCCTTTACAGCAGTTATTCAGTTGGGAAGCATCGCCGCCGTGCTGTGGTACTTCTGGCGCGATATCACGAATATTACCTTGGGAGCGATCGCGGCAATTTCCCGCCAGGATTATCAAGATAACGATTTCCGCATGGCGCTGGGAATTGCGCTGGGAACCATACCGATTGTCGTTTGTGGACTGCTGATTAAGCAATTTATTCCCGATTTTGATAACTCGCCCCTGCGGAGTATGGCAGCGATCGCCATTGCTTCGATTGTCATGTCTCTCTTGCTGGCATTAGCAGAAAAAGTCGGAACGCGCAAGCGCGATTTTAACAAGTTAGGCGTCAAAGATGGCGTATTAATGGGGTTAGCCCAGGCAATGTCCTTAATTCCCGGCGTTTCTCGTTCTGGTTCCACCATCACCGCTGGATTATTTATGGGTTTGAAGCGAGAAACAGCGGCAAGGTTATCATTTTTACTCGGACTTCCAGCAATTACCCTAGCTGGATTAGTCGAGTTTAAAGGCGTGCTAGAAACAGGATTTGCCGGTATCGGAGCCATTCCTCTGCTATTCGGGGTAATTTCAGCGGCTGTATTTTCCTATCTTTCCATCGCGTGGTTGTTACGTTTTTTACAAACTCAAAGTACCTTTGTATTTATCGCCTACCGATTGGTATTCGGGGTGGTAATTTTGGGAGCGATCGCCGCTGGATTGTTGCAAAATATCTAATAGGCGGTTAATTGTTCATCGCTACAGATAATAGCAATGAACAATTAACAATTAGCAATGAGCAATTAGCAATGAGCGAGACTGCAATTCGTCCAGCCTTAATTACCAGGGTGCTACCCAATTCTATCGGTGCTGAGATTGGGTTTGAAGTCGGCGATCGCTTAGTTGCCATCAACGGCAAAAAACCCCGCGATCTGATCGATTATAAATTCCTATGTTCCGATGAAATACTGGAATTGGAAGTATTAGACGCCGCTGGCAAAACCCATAAAATTGAAATCGAAAAAGACTGGGACGACGATTTAGGCATAGAATTTGAAACCGCCCTCTTCGACGGTTTAATTCAGTGCAATAACCGCTGTCCGTTTTGCTTCATCGATCAACAACCACCAGGAAAACGAGAATCTCTCTATCTTAAAGATGATGACTATCGCCTCAGTTTCCTGTATGGGTCGTATTTAACTTTAACCAATCTTACCCAAAGAGAATGGGAACGCATCGAACAAATGCGTCTATCTCCCCTCTACGTATCCGTTCATGCAACAGAACCAGAAATACGCATTCGCCTGCTAAAAAATCCCCGCGCGGGACAAATTTTAGAGCAGATCGAGTGGTTTCAAGAAAAGCGCTTGCAAATTCACGCCCAAGTAGTAGTTTGTCCCGGCATTAACGATGGCATACACTTAGAAAGAACCTTACTAGATTTAGCCAAATTTCACACAGGTGATACACCAGCAGTAGCATCTGTAGCAGTAGTTCCTGTAGGATTAACACGCTTTCGCCCATCAGAAGACGAATTAATCCCCGTAACTCCGGAAAAAGCCCAAGAAGTAATTGCCCAAGTACAAGAAATTCAAGCATTATTGCAACAGGAAAAACCAATAACTGCAAAACCGAGAAATAAAAGTAAACTGCTTAATCCAACAAAAACTCAAAATCAAACATCCCAGTGTATTTGGTTAGCAGACGAATGGTTTTTAATTGCCGGACAGGAATTGCCCCCCGAATCTCACTACGAAAATTATCCTCAAATAGACAACGGCGTCGGTTCAATTCGTTTATTTTTGAGACAGTTTGAAGAGGCTGCAAAACGCCTGCCAAAGCAAGTTTCCCCGCCGCGAAAATTTACCTGGGTAGTCGGTAATGCGGTTGAATTGGCATTTCAACCGATTCTGCAACGACTTAATGAAGTAGAAGGATTAGAAGTGAATATGGTCGCCCTTTGTAGCGACTATTGGGGACAGCAAATCACAGTCACTGGTTTGTTGACGGGACAGGATTTGCTCGCTCTTTTACAAGGGCGGGAATTAGGGGATGCAATTTTGTTACCTTCCCTGATGCTTAAGCATGGAGATTCTCGCTTTTTGGATGATATGACAGTTGAAGAACTTAGCGATAAATTGGGGATAAAAATTGTGCCCGTAAGTGGCGTTAAAGGGTTGATTGATGCGTGTAGGAACCTCACGCCAACCAAATGATGCTAAATCCGCTTGTTCACCCTCACCCTGAAGGGTGGGGCTACACAAACAAAGCCCGCCTGCGCGGGCTATAGTAACAAGTAGGGTGCGTTACGCTGACGCTAACGCACCGCCAAAGATGGTGCGTTACACTACGTTAACGCACCCTACATTTTTAAACAATTTCTAGCCAAAGATGGTGCGTTACACTACGTTAACGCACCCTACATTTTTAAACAATTTCTAGTTCTAAGTTTTGGCTTTCTAGTAACGCACCGCCAAAGATGGTGCGTTACGCTGACGCTAACGCACCCTACATTTTTAAACAATTTCTAGTTCTAAGTTTTGGTTTTGTAAGAAGTTATAAGTGTCGTGGTCAGTGATATTTGTGTCGCTGAGTTCTAAGTTGTAGAAATCCACAAATTCACCATCGAAATAAGGGCCAGCGTGCCAGGTTCCTACTTCTAATTTAATAAAACAATTGCCAGGAATCCGAAAAGCGGATATTTCTTCTAATTTAGGTGCGGGTGCTTCACTTGGTGGTGCAACTGCGATTAACCATTCTTTGCCTTCTAGGGAACCTAAACATTGTGTGCATTTGACATGGCGGGTAATTTTGTGAAATTTACGCCCTCTTTCGGTAAGACGCATGATGTAGAAGCGGGGAATGCCGTTATTGAGTACCAATTGAGCATCAGTTGAATCGTAATTTTTTCCATCCGATGATGCGTAGATAACTTGACCGTAAGGTTGAAAGTTTTCTGGTGAGATTAATTTGGCGGGTAATTGTTTTAGCAATTTGGTTTCGCTCATTGGGTGACTCTGATTTTTTGTGTGGGGTGTTATGAGAATTAGGATAGGGGAAATGAGGTGCGATCGCTTGCTATCCATAAAGCTGTTGGATGGGGTGGGGTGGATGCGATCGCCTTGCAAGAGAACATTGTTATGATTCCTGTTAGCTATAATCCAGTCAATCACGAATAAGCTTTGTATTATCAATCAGCCAACTGGCACTTGCAGCATCCCACACAAGCAAGAGTCGTCGAGACTCAGATGCCACCTTTCCAGATTTGGAGTATTGCAACCGAATATTTACAGTAGCAGTATCGTTTCTGACTTCTACATTCGTAACTTCCTCAAGATTTACCTGGCTAACAGTTTCCCACCATTCTACATACGATCTGTAACCATCGGGGAAAACTGTTTTATTATTTTGAAACCTGTAAGACAACTTATTCCACGCAGCTTGATACTGACGGTTATTAATATTTGAATATTGCTCTCGTACAATTTGTTCTGGTGATGGCTTAGAAATCTCATTCCTACTTCTGTTATTAGCTTGGTTGCTGTTTACAGGCGATATTGTGCTTGACTGAGAGGGTGAAGAAAATGGGGATTGCGTAGAAGAGGGATTGATTGGGCTTGCTGCTTGTTCCGGTGCTAGTTGAGGCTGTCTGTTAAGGAAAAGACCAAAAATTACCGATGCACCGATCAAACTACCTAAGATCAAACTGCCAATAATAATTGATTTTTGCCCACTTCCTCTATCCAAGGTCGAACTAATAGGCGGAACTGTTTGAGCAGATTTTTGTGTAGGTAGTGAAGATATAATCGGTGGATGTTTAGCAGGTACGGTAGGAGGAATAGGACTGAAGGCAGATTGCAAAGCATCCAACATAGAACGTGCAGTCGGATAGCGATCGCGCGGATGAGACTCAATCCCCTTGTCCAGTACATCTGCCAGATTGGGACTAACATTCAAAGCATAGCGACGCCACAAAATGTTTCCCGTACTCGGATCGATATCTAACCAAAGCGCCGGATCGATCTTTGGCGCTGGCGGCACTTTCCCAGTCAGCAAAAAAATCGCCGTCAATCCCAAACTGTATAAATCGCTAGAATAAACTGGTCTTCCTGCTGCCTGCTCGCTAGGCATAAAACCGGGTGTGCCAATTACTATTGAACTTGTGTTATTTGCCTGAGCATTTACCACTGTACCCATTGTTTCTTTAACTGCCCCAAAATCAATCAAAACCGGCTTACCATCCCGTTGTCGCACAATAATATTAGCTGGCTTGATATCTCGATGCACGATGCGTTTGCTATGGACATAATCCAGCACCGGCAACAAACTCATCAAAATATCTCGGACGGCACTTTCACTAAATAGTCCTTGCTGTCTCAGTTTATTGTCTAGCGTCTCGCCTTCAATCCATTCTTGAACTAAATAGAATTGCCCATTGACTGGGAAATAAGCATACAGTTTGGGAATTTGATTGCTGCCTTCACCCAGTTCCTCTAAAATCGCAGCTTCGCGCTGAAACCGCTCTTGCACCAGCTGGTACGTCTGAGCGTTGGTAATCGGTTTAAGTTGCTTAATTACGCAGCGGCGTCCAGACGGCATGTGAGTATCTTCTGCCAAAAAGGTTTCACCAAATCCACCACTGCTCAATCCCCGGATCAGGCGATAGCGATTGTTTAAGAGTGTCTGTGTCATGGACGTTAACAGGCTGATTTTTCTACTTGCAGAATAACACTAATGCCATGACCAACTAAGGCGAGAGTTTATAGCGGATTGCAGCCGTATGAGGTACACCTCTGGTTCGTGTTGCTGTAGAGACGTTACATGTAACGTCTCTACAGCAACAAAGGCTTTACCTCACACGAAAAGCAATCCGCTGTATGCGTGAAGCAAAGCTATCGCGGAGCGCGAACCGCACCGTCTAGACCCCACTCTACCAATCAAGCGCGATCGCGTAACTCAAAGTCGCCCACAATCTCTACAATCCTGGAACTTGCAAGTCCCTTCTGTTCCCTGCATAGTGCTTCAGAATGACTTCTGGAGAATTACCCGATAATCTAGCTACATCCTGAATAGCTATATGTTCTAAAGCTAAAGTAATAAAAGTGTGACGGGTTTGGTAAGGCTTGCGATAGGGAATACCCATCTTCTTTAATAGCGGTTCCCAAATTTTGTTCCTGAAATTGTGCTGGTCAATATACCCGCCTTTAGGACTAGGGAAAACCAAGTTATCGGCAGAAACATTTTCTGGCTTAATACCATTAATTATAGCTCTTAGTTGAGCGTTAATTGGAAATCGTCTGGATTCCTCAGTTTTCAATCCTTGCTTAACTTGGCGTCCATCTTCAGTGTCTACTACCGATTGTTCAAAAATTACATAACGGTCAGTGATGTGTTTCCATTGCAGCGCGATCGCTTCTGAAGGACGACAACCAGTGAAAAATAGAAATTCTACATATCCGGCGTAGTTAGAATGCCTCGAGTACTTAGCTGTAGATGGATGACAGTATGTATTAGTTTTAAATGCCTGAATAATTGCATCTCTTTCTTCTCTGGTGAATGGATTAATATCTGTGAGTTCCGACTTTTTCTGAGATTTGGGAAGCTGAATCTCAGCAGCCATTCCGGCGAAGGGATTTGCATCAATCAATTTAGACTTAACCGCCCAATTGCAGCAGGCATTAATTTGGACTAAGAACCGCTTGGCTGAATTAGCAGCATATTGTTTAACAACCCAATCTCGAATTTGATCGGCATCAGATAAAGAAACTGAAGGTATTTTTTCTAAATAAGCTTTTACTCTGCCAAAGTCACGCAAAACAGTTGAGGGTGATACCATTGGTTTTTTGTATTCCACATAGCGCGTCCACAATTCAACCAGGTTAATAACAGTTTTAGAATCATCGCCTGGTTTGACTACTTTCAAGTAATTCTGTGGTTTGTACTTGTTAAGCGTAGTGTCAAACTGTTCAGAGATAATGTCTGACTCAATTAATTTAGCTTTGGCAAGAGCTAGCTTTCTATTTTCTGGAGTGTCCATCAAACCTAGATATATACAGTAGCGCTCACCACCTACTCGGAAGCGCAACCGTAAGCGATTCTTAAAAACTTCTGTGCTAACAGCACCCTTAACTATTTGGCTGTACATCGCTGGGTATACATTCCGTTGTTCTAACGTTGTCTAACCATTGTACGCTTTTTTTATCCAGCCGGATCGCCAAAAATCAATCGGGATTTTTAGATGGGTGACCAGGGGCTCGAACCCTGAACCAATAGATTAAGAGTCTACTGCTCTACCATTGAGCTAGTCACCCGCTGCGGATCGCTATCATAACAGATTTCCCTTCAGCTAAGATACAATCCCACAGATTTTCTTAACCTGTCCAACTCACAGCCTGATGGTTCGACGTTGAAACCCTGTCTCCACAAACTAAAAACTTTCGCTCCTTGATGATTTCGTACAGGTTAACATCCCTCTCCAGCAAGCAAGCATGACCGCTATGGGGCAACACTACCATTTCAGCGTTGGGTAAAGCCTTGACAAGATGCTCGGCTTCTGATAAAGAAGGCAACAGGCGATCCGCAGCACCGGCAAGCACGAGTACGGGTTGATTGATGCGACGCAATTGGTTATCGTCAACGTCGAAGTCCTTCAATAAAGATAACCGCCAGACGGCGGTTTTCTGGGGAACCATTTGTACGGCGTCCATCAGCGCTTGGCGATCGCGCGGTGCTATCCTTTCCAAATTGGCTAATACGGGCAACCCGATCAACGAACCGAAGTGATAAAAGGGTTCTGGCACAATTCGAGTCAGGGGGATGCCAAAATACATCCAAGGGCGGCGACTGATAGAGGACGCTGGGTTAACCAAAATTACCCGTTCAAACAACTTGGGCGCGCGCATCGCTACTTTGATCGCCAAGCAACCCCCAAAGGACTCGCCGCATAGATAAACTGACCTTTGGGGGTCTTTTCCGACTTCGGCTTCGACCAGGGCAATTACTTGGTCAGCGAGTACATCCCAGCTGGTCAAGTCATCAGGGGGAATTGCCAAACAGCGGATATCAAAACCTTTTTCTAAACCGGCGGTTTGCGATCGCAGCAACTGACCCGTACCATCCATTCCTGGTAAAAAAACGAACAGGGGATAATCTGGTTTGAGGGATTTGGGCGTCAGGAAGCAGGGATGACTTTTAATCTCTGGCATCGTTCAATTTTGAATTTTGGATGAAAGGATTTCCGCTTAATAGCATCCTTGATGAAGCAGTTGACCAATTTCAGTCTGACAATGTTGGGTGATTTGTGCAACGACTGCTTTCGCCTGTTTGCCGTGATACTTTTCTCGTTCTTGCTGAGTTATCCAACAAGGACGACCAATCAGCACGTTAACGCGGCGATATATTACCAAAGGATGCCATCCGGGTTGGTCGAATAAAGGTTCTGAAGGGTCAAACAAACTCAACAGTTTCAGGGGAAATGCGGAATTGACCGTTTCTTCCACTGATGCGATCGCTACCGGCAAAATCGCCAATTCTTTGACAGGCGATCGCAACGCTAAATGAGCAAATCCCTTGTGGAACTTCTCCATTTTGTCAGCTGGAGTTAATTTCACCATCGGTTGTCCCCCCTCCGGAAACACCCCGACCATTTGCTGCGCCTGCAACAGTTGCGTCGCCTGGGTAAAAAACCGCTGCTGCCCTTGTCCTGGTTCATCCACGGGAAAGCACCCCAAGCGGGTGACAAATTCCCGCAAAATCGGCACCTGACTCATGTAGTGATGGCAAGCAAAACGAATCGGTTGCCCCACAGACGCCATCAGTACCGGCGCATCCATAAAGCTGCGATGATTGCTTACCACCAGCACCCCAGAACCTTCCGGGATGCGATCCTGATGGTGGAGAAACAACCGCGTGCCCGTAGCCGCGAGAAACGATTGAGAAATCAGCAGTGGACTATAAGAAAACATGGGTTGACAAGATCGACAGCTATAGTTTTTGCAAACATACCTAAACTTTTGTTAACTTTAACCGACTTCACTTGACAAATACCCCTAGATAGAGACACTTTTCCTTTTTGCCTCTGCCAAAGGCGCAACCAGGGTTATATTGTAGCGATCGCAAGGCATATAAATTCCAGGCGGCGATTTATTTTCCATTTTTTTGCACCATCGGGCAGCGATCGCGGCGAGTTTTATAGTATATTTTTATACTCGTTTACCATGTCATGAGATGCAGCAAGTTAAAATATTAAGCAATAAAATAAGGGAATGATGACACTCATGTATGATTAAAAACAGTTTCGCCTGTTCGATTTTCATTTGTCCATGAATTATACAGATAACAATAAAAACACATTTGCTCTTACAACGCCTCTATACTACGTAAACGATTTACCGCATATCGGCAGTGCTTATACAACGATCGCAGCGGATGTAGTGGCGCGATTTCAAAGACTGCAAGGGCGCGATGTACTGCTAATTACCGGAACAGACGAACACGGGTTAAAAATTCAACAGGCGGCGCAAGGGCGGGGACTCACACCTCAACAACACTGCGATCAAATTGCCGCAGGGTTTGAGGCTTTGTGGCCTCAGCTAAATATTCAGTATGACCGTTTTAGCCGTACCACGGCTCCTCGCCATCACCATATTGTCAAAGAATTTTTTGGGCGCGTATGGGATAAAGGAGATATTTACTTAGGGCAGCAAAAAGGGTTCTACTGCGTCGCCTGCGAAGAATTTAAAGAAGAACGGGAACTTTTGCCAGAGGGGTTTTGCCCCCTCCACCCAACTAAAAAAACTGAATGGCGCGACGAACAAAATTACTTCTTCCGACTTTCTAAGTACCAAGCTCAACTGGAAAAACTATATCAAGAGCATCCCGGATTTCTCCAACCAGAAAGCCGCCGCAATGAAGTATTGAGCTTTATTAGCCAAGGACTGCAAGATTTTTCGATTTCGCGGGTAAACTTTGATTGGGGTTTCCCCGTCCCGGTTGACCCCAATCACATTCTGTATGTCTGGTTTGACGCTTTATTGGGCTACGTGACTGCTTTACTCGATCCAGAGGATGAACCAACTCTCCAAAATGCTTTATCGAAATGGTGGCCTATCAATTTACACTTGGTCGGTAAAGATATTTTACGGTTCCATGCCCTCTACTGGCCTGCCATGCTCATGTCTGCGGATTTGCCATTGCCCGATCGCATCTTTGTTCATGGCTTCTTGACCAAAGATGGACGGAAAATGAGCAAAAGTTTGGGTAACACCATCGATCCGGTAGCGTTGGTTAACCGCTATGGTGCTGATGCGGTGCGCTATTACTTCATCAAAGAAATTGAATTTGGTCGGGACGGAGATTTTAACGAAACTCGGTTTGTTGATATCCTTAATGCCGACTTAGCCCACAATTTGGGGAATTTGCTCAATCGTAGCTTATCAATGACGCACAAATATTGCGGCGGCAAGGTTCCCAACCTCTCTGGTGATGATATTCCGGCAGAAAATGCCTTAAAAGCAATCGGGACAACCCTGGGAGAGCAAGTGGCGCAAGCTTATGAAGCGATCGCATTCAGCGACGCCGCCTCAGCCATTTTAGCCTTACTTCATGCCGGAAATAAGTATATCGACGAGCAAGCCCCCTGGACGCTTTACAAGCAAAAACAGCAAGCAGCTGTTGAGCAAGTATTGTACTCGGTTCTAGAATCGGTGCGGCTCGCTGCTTATCTTTTGTCCCCCATCGTACCCAATATCGCCAATGACATTTATCAACAATTAAGTTTCGATATCAACTTTAATGACAAAACGCAAATAGGTGTTGCAGCCAGCTTCGCCACCCATGCTCAATGGGGTATATTAACTGGCGGTCAGATATTAAACAAACCCCGCCCCGTGTTTGGTAGGTTGGAACTAGCACCAACGGGTTCGTAATCTGATTCAAGTCCCTACCGCAGGTAGATGCTGTAAATGCAACAATCGATAGTATTGATTGATTGATTTGATAAAAAACGAGGAATAACAACCATGTTGAATAATTTAGAAAGAGACTCGGTATTCACACCAGAACAGGTGTTAGAAAATCGAGGGCGCGTCGCCATTTTTATCGACGGCTCCAATTTATTTTATGCCGCCCTCCAACTAGGCATAGAAATCGATTATACAAAGTTGCTGGTTCGCTTAACTGCCGGATCGCGGCTGCTGCGATCGTTTTTCTATACGGGTGTTGACCGCACTAATGAAAAGCAACAAGGTTTTTTACTGTGGATGCGGCGCAACGGCTATAGAGTGATTGCCAAAGATTTGGTGCAACTACCCGATGGTTCTAAAAAAGCCAATTTAGATGTAGAAATTGCCGTGGATATGATGGCTTTGGTGGGGTCATACGATACGGCAGTTTTAGTTAGCGGCGATGGCGATCTTGCCTATGCAGTAGATGCGGTTAGCTATCGCGGCGTCCGCGTCGAAGTGGTAAGTTTGCGGTCGATGACCAGCGATAGTTTGATCAACGTATCAGACCGTTACATTGACCTGGAACAGATTAAGGATGATATCCAAAAAACTCCCCGTCATGGCGGCTATACCTATCGTCCCCTGTCGGGAATTGGCTTGATGGATGACCACAAAGATGGGGATTATAAAGAATGAAAAATTTAGATTAAAACATGAAGGATGAAGTAGGAAAGTTAAATTTAAACTTTCTTCTTCATGCTTCAAAGTGTCTGTTTTTGCTCGTAAAAATCATCTCAGCGGCTATCAAATAGATAAATTTATTATCAAACGCTTTGGAGCGATTCTAGTATTGCGATCGCAGTTTGTGCAGCTTGTCTAACGTCAGGATGAGAATCTTCTATTAAAGGATGTAGATAAGAAATTGCTTCTATTGCATCCAACTCTCCTAGTTCATCAGCCGCGTTCTCTCGTACTATAAAATCAGGGTCTTTCAGTGCTTTGATGAGTAGAGGGAATGCCCTATCTGGATACAGGTGTCTCATAAAGCGCAAAACGCTGCCTCTTACGTAAGGCGAAGGATGTTCGCGTAAAGCTAAGACGGAATCTAAAGCGTCTTTTTCGCCTTGCCTACTCAAAGCATCTATTGCTTCCATAACAACGATCGGGCGGTCATCTTTTAGATAGGAAAACAGCAACTCCCGCAGCGCCAAATCGTCCAGTTTAGTCTCAGTCAGTGCAAAGAGAATGGCTTGCAATTGTGCCGTATTTGCCCGATTGATTTCCTGCTGTAAGAAAGCTATGCCTGCTTCACCTTTTTGCCTAATTAGCTGCGCTACTTCTTGATAGTACGCAATCGCATAATCCTCTCCTTCGGGAGGAGGCATCCGGAAGTGTTGGACTAGCTCTTCCAGTTTGAGACGATCGAGTTCTGGATAAAAACTCATAATGCGCTTCCTCAGAATACATTAATATTACTCCTCATAAGACCTAATTTCATCCAGCGTCAGATCGCGAAACTCGCCGGGAAACTCCTGATGCAGTTTGGCAGGAAGATTAGCGAGTTTAATTAACCCGTTGTCCCGCAAACGATTAAGTTCTTCGATTTTTTGACGCGAGAGTTGTAAACCAAATTTTTTCGCCAAGCGCTCATACTGTGTCAGTATCTTAATTGCCGTATTTTGTTGTCTAGTTGCCATTTTAATTTCCTAAAGATGATCTGTTGCCCAGACCGAAAACTATCTTTAGAAGAGTGAGACTTTGCAGCAACTCCGACGCGACGCAGCTTTTCCAACAGAGTATAGGGCGCTGACGCTGGCGTATTCTGGCATTAAAACCATTTATGCCTTGTTTGGCGGTTCTATGGTTGGAGAGGCATAATACTTGTATTATACAAACTCACGGCAGCGCTGATTGTGAGCGATCGCTATGATATGCTAGCTGGGGGAATAGCCCAACCCAGAAAATACTCACCTGTTATCTATGAGTAGAGTTCCCACCCTGAAGTTTTTATTGCTGTTACTGCTGTTAGGCGTTGGCGCTTGCAGTAGCGAGGGACGCACCCAAAAAAAACTAGCTGAAACTACCGCTGCGATCCAAAGTTCTGAAACCAACTTGACTTTTAATAATATTACTTTGGAACAAACCGACGCACAGGGGCGACCTTTGTGGAAAGTGAAGACTAAGCAAGCAATCTATAGTAAGGATCAGAAAACTGCTCAAGTTCAAAATCCCTTCGGTGACTTATTTCAAGATGGAAAGTTAGTTTATCAAATCACCGCCCAACAGGGAGAAGTTTTTGAAGAGGGAAATAAGATTATTTTAAGGGGTCAAATTGTTGCCGTAGATACTCAAAATGGGGCAGTTTTGCGCGGTAATGAAATGGAATGGCGACCCAAGGAAGATGTTTTAATTGTCCGCGATCGAGTTAAGGGTACGCATAAACAAATGCAAGTCGCGGCGCAAGAAGCGAGGTCGTTTAGTCGCGCCAAGCGAATGGAATTACTCGGTCAGGTGGTGGCGACAGCAAAAGAACCTCCTTTACACCTGAAGGGAGAATATTTGGTTTGGCACATGGAACAGCAAAAAGTAATAAGCGATCGCTTTATCCAAATCGACCGCTACGATAAAAACAATACCATCACCGACCGCGCATCGGGGCAACAAGGAGAAGTTGACCTCAAAGCTAAAATTGCTACCCTGAAACAAAACGCCCAAGTAATTGCATCTACCCCTCCCATCCAAGTTACCAGCAACTTAATGGTTTGGAACCTCAACAACGAAACCATCGTTTCTGACCAACCAGTGCAAATGTTTCATCGCGAACATCAAATGACCGTAAATGCCTTGAAAGGACGAGTAGATTTAAAACCCAAAATTGCTTATTTAAATGGCAACGTTCAAGGCGTAGAAATGCGACGACAATCAAAAATATTTGCCGACCAAATGACTTGGTTCCTTCCCACCCAAGTTGTAGAAGCAACGGGAAATGTCAACTATCAACAAGTTAATCCACCAATGAATTTAACTGGGCCAAAAGCTGTAGGAAAACTTCAGGATCAAACTGTAGCAGTCAGCGGCGGCAGGAGTGGTAATAATAACGGTCAAGTTTCGCTTGATATTATTCCGGAACAATTGAAGAAACGGTAACAGTTGACAGTGGACAGTTGACAGTTGACAGTGGACAGTTGACAGTTAGTTTAACGTCCTATTAGTTTAACGTCCTATTAGTTTAACGTCCTAGAAATACGAGGCTTTGTAGCGGGAAAGCAACTTGGTGAAATACAGCCCTTGTGGCTTCGTTTGTGTAGCGGCACCCTTAAGGGTGCCGCTACACAAACGAAGTCCGCCTACGCGGACTATTAACTCAAGCAAAATAAAGTGTCCACTGTCAACTGTCCACTGTCAACTGTCCACTGTCCACTATCCACTGTCCACTGTCCACTGTCCACTGTCAACTGTTACCGTTGTGAGACAATTGCAGGTCGCTTGACTGGTGCTGGGAAGAGGGAGGCGATCGCATTCTGACGTTGAACGGATGGTTCTTGGGTTAAAGTCCACAAGCTTTCGTAGAAAAAGAACGACATGCCGGAAAAATTGCGATCGCGCACGGTTTCTACTTGCTGTTGGATTTGCCCAATTGCTACAAACCGAGGTTTTACCCCAGTCATAATACCGATAGCTACGGGAATGCGTTGTCGTGCGGTTTGCACTTCCGGTTGTTCCAATTCGCCGATAAAGCGATTGATATCATCGCGATACACTTGCAAGATTAATTCATCGATCGATCCTTGCCGATCCCAGGTTGCCCAATCGGTTAAAAAGAATTCGTAAGAAAACCTTTGGGGATTGGGAGATACTGAAACAATCGCGTTGGGTTTGCGCTCTTTAATGGCTCGGTAAATTCGCTGCATGTACTGACTAATTTTATCAGCCCGCCAGCGCAGCCATTCCGGGTCTTTAAAATTTTCTGGTGGTGATTGACCGTTGTGTTCTGCTTGATAAAGCGCCACGGTAAATGGGTCGTAACCTAACTCAGAGGGAAAGCCGAAATGGTCATCAAATTGAATGCCATCGATATCGTATTTGGTGACAATTTCTAGGATTAAATCTTCGATGAATTGCTGTACATCTGGACGAAAAGGATTGAGCCAAACCCGGTCGTGGCGGCCTTCTTTCCAAATCTGCGTACCGTCTCTGCGGGAAAGAATCCAGTTAGGATAGCGTTTGGCTAATTCAGAATCAGCAGGTGCCATAAAACCAAATTCAAACCAGGGAATTACAGTCATCCCTTTTTGATGACCCTGGTCGATAATTTCTTTGAGGATATCGCGCCCGCGCAAGCCAATTTCTGGGTCAAGCGATCGCCCGATTGTCCCCCTAGCTACCGCACTCGGATAAAGCGTGTAACCCCAATTCCAAACAGTGGGATATAACGTATTTAAATTCAATTGGTGCAGGCGTTCTAAGGCGCGGGAAAGCCGCGAGCGAGAAAACAACACATCGCTATCGATATTCGTCAGCCAAACGCCCCTGATCTCCTCTGTAGGCATTTTCCGCGGCGTCGGTACTGTCGGTGTTTCCTCTGTAGGCGCGGGTGATGGCGTCGTTATGACTACAGAAGCTTCCTCTGTAGGCGCGGGTGATGGCGTTGTTACGACTACCGCAGCTTCTCCTGTAGGCGCGGGTGCTGTCGTCGTCGGTACTGCGGGTACAGTAGGCGTAGGCGGTGGCGTCGTCGGTACTGCGGGTACGGCAGGCGCAGGTGGTGGCGTTGTTGGCTCTGGCGTGCCGAGTTTAGCAATATACTGGTCAGGCACAACATTAGCAATTCCCATTGCTTGACACAAAGAAGCCGCTACCTCGCCCCGATTTGCCAGTTGATTGGGTTTGAGGGTGCGGACATCAGGGTAATTGACGACGAGTTGCTTTTCTATCGCAGCTGCGATCGCATTGCGCGCATAGTTAGAAATATCCTGGGCATCCTCAAACACCCCATCGATTATTTCAGCAGCTGGCTGAGTGGGAGTATACTTCAAACCACTAGCCAAAGCAACTAATACTTGTTCGCGGGTAATCTTTAAATTGGGGTTAAAAGTCCGCCCAATATAACCCGAAAGAAAACCCCTGCGATAAGCGCTACCAATTGCCTCAATCGCCCAATAATTAGACGGAATATCGACAAATCTCATCGCTTCGCGCACCGGAGTTACATTGGGAAAAGCCTTAGCGATTGATGTCGCAAATTCAGCCCGCGTTACCGGATTTTCAGGTTTAAAACTACCATCCGGGTAACCGCTAATTATCTCTCGCCGGACTAATTCTTCAATGCAAGGTTGCGCCCAATGTCCTTGAATATCGTTTAATCCCGTCTGCGCTGAAGCCGGAGTTAGCAAGACGGAGATGATGGCGCTAAAAGCAGCTAAAAAGGCAAGCCAAGCCTTAGCCTTAAAGAAACGGCGCAACGAGAATAGGCCGTTTGCCCGAATAGTCAACAGGTTCTTAACCAACTGTTTGAACATCTGCCCAACTGTGGATGTGCCAAAATTAACGCAAGTATACAGTGACGAGCAGGATGATGGAACAGATTCAGGGTTAAAATCGGAACGCTGGGATGTTTCCTGGAGGTTTAAGATGAGAAAACTAAGATTCACCTGCGAAAACGAATTAAAGCATTTTGGCGCCTGCGATGCTTCAGGTTCGGTCGTATTAGACACAAAATATTTGGTAGTTGCGAACGACGAAGACAATATCTTAAGAGTTTATGACTCAACCACTTCGGGAAAACCGCTCGCATCAATCGACATCAACGACTATTTTACCAATAACCCCAAAGGCAGGGAAGTTGATATTGAAGCCGCAACCATTTTGAATGGAACGCTGTACTATATTACATCGCATGGCAGAAACAAGAATGCCAAAGAAAGACCAGAACGCCGTAACTTTTTTGCCAATCAATTCACAATTGAAGGCGAGAGTTTCTCCGCTCAACAAGTTGGGCATTCTTACTCGAACCTTTTAGAAGATCTGAAACAAGATTCAAGATTTAAAGATTATCAACTGGAAGAAGCTGAACAATTAGCTCCAAAAGCAGAGAGAGCGTTAAATATTGAGGGGCTGTGTACCGCACCCAACCAACAATTATTAATTGGATTCCGCAATCCGATTCGAGACGGTAAAGCGTTGGTAGTTCCTCTGGAGAACCCCGAAGAAATTGTACAAACAGAAGGTATTGCGGCAAAATTTGGCAATCCGATCGACCTGGATTTAGGTGGATTGGGTATCAGAAGTATCGAATACTGGGCAAGCCACGAAGTATACATTATCGCCGCCGGAGCTTATGATACCAGTCACGAGTTCAGATTTTATCAATGGTCGGTAAATCAAGATGAACAACCTGAAGAAATCGAAATTGTTAATTTACCGGCAGGGTTTAACCCAGAAGCGATTGTCATCTATCCCCATCTAGATAACAAATTTCAAATCCTCAGCGATGATGGAAGCGTCGAACGGGAAGGCGGAACTCCTTGTAAAGAATTGTTACCAGAAAGCGATCAAAAATTCTTCAGAAGCGTTTGGGTAAACGTTGAAGTGTTGTAAAATTTCAAAAATTATACCTGGGCGAATTAAAGACGATGAATTGGGCAGTTGGGCAAAAGTTACAGGGGAGTAACTACAGGATCGAGAAAGTGCTGGGTGAAGGTAGCGTGGGGATTACCTATCTGGCTAGAAACGAAAACAATCGGCGCGTTGTTATCAAAACTTTAAGCGATCGCGCGCAGCAAAGACCCGATTTTGACCAACTTCAGGCAGAATTTCTCAACGATGCACTACGGCTAGCCAGATGCACCCATCCTCATATTGCCCGAGTTGAGGAATTAATCGAAGAAGGTGGTTTATGCTGCATGGTAATGGAATACATCGAAGGAGAAGATTTAGCCAGATCCTTGGAAAACCAAGGAATTTTACCAGAAGATGAAGCGCTGCGTTACATTGAGCAAATCGGTGCCGGGTTAATAGCCGTTCACGATCTAGGCTTGCTGCATGGGAATGTAAAACCACAAAACATTATCCTGCGTTCTGGTAAATCGGTATCAGTGTTAATTAATTTTACAATTGCCCGCGAAGTTGAATCGGATTGCTTTGCGCCAATCGAACAGTATGAAGTCAAAACCAAACTGGGTATTTATACAGATGTTTATGGTTTAGCAGCGACATTGTATGCAATTTTAACCGGAGAGTTGCCCGTAACTGCGGCTGCAAGGGCTGAGAATGTGCCATTAGTAGCGCCGAAACAGTTGAACCCGGATATAAGCGATCGCACAAACCAAGCCATTCTCCAAGGAATGGCATTTCAACCTCACGAACGCCCGCAATCAATCACAGAATGGTTGCAATTACTATACAACAATCCCGTTACTTACCCAGAATATTCAACTCCAGCGCCTCGCCAACATTCGCCCAGAAAAACAGCTTTATCACCAGAATTTCCTTGGGGTTTATTAGCAGGAGTTTTATTAAGCTGCGGCTGGATAGGTTTTGCTCTAGCACAGATTATGGCTCCAAATTGGGTTTGGTCATTAGTATTAGCTGGTGCCTTAATTCCTCAAATAGCTGGGTATGCGATCGCCATCTTTGCTTCCCTTGCCGCTGCGGTTCTAGCACTTAATTTAATTATCGAGCCTTCAACTCAAACCTTGTCAAACCTGCCCATTTTAGCAACAGCCATATCCTTATCTGAAATGGCAGTTTGGTACTCAGCTTTAGCGATTATTTTTTGTGCATTTTCAAATTCTGTTATCAAGCAACTAAACACATTATTTAGTAAATTTCAAGCCTTGCTAATTTTAGCCGTGACATCTTGGCTAGGATTAGGCTTAGGTCGATTACTAGGTTTTATGTTTCAGTAAACTCACCAACCCAAAATAACTCGCAAAATCTTCTCTTTCTGCTCTTTCTCTGCGTCCTCTGCGCCTGGAGCGGTTTGTTAAAAAAACATCGATTATAGATGAGCTAGCTTACCACAGCAGATCTAACGGAACCAATAAACAGCCAACCAAGTCTATATCGCCGTAACCCACAAAAATACCTTTAATCAAACAAAAACTATGGGGATTTTAACAGCTCTGATTTTAGCTAGTATCTTATCTATCAGCACCAGCGTCACAGTCATAAATACTGCCGTTGCTTACCCAGAGATACCCCAAACCGCCAATACTCAAGCTCAACGTCCAGCAAACGAAAACCGCCTACCCCCACAAGTAACAAACGCCGTCCGCCAAGATTTATCCCGCAAAACCGGCATTGCTCCCGGACAACTAAGAATAACTCAATCTAGCCGCCAAACTTGGCCTGATGGCTGTCTCGGACTCCCGGAACCAGATCAATTTTGCACCCAAGCCTTAGTCGAAGGGTGGCGCGTTGTCGTCACGCATCAGAATCAAACCTGGGTTTATCGCACCAACGCCACCGGCTCCGTAGTCAAATTAGATACAGCAGCTAGCCAAACCAAAGATACCAACAACCTCAAACCCCTTCCCATTCCTACTAGCGAACTACCGCCCCCTCTGACGCAAGGTATGATTTTTCGAGCTATTTCCAGCGGTGGATTTGCCGGTTTAACTTATGAAACAGTTCTGATGAATGACGGGCGATTAATGCGAGTGAGAATGGGGGATGCTAATGATAGTTCGCGCAGCGTGCGCCAAATTTCTCCCCAACAACTAAGACAATTTCAGCGCTTACTACAACGCAATTCACTGTCTCGTTTCAATGGTATGAGTTACCCTGCGCCCAGCGGTGCTGCCGACTTTATTACCGTCACAATTTCTAGTTCAGCCGGTACTACCCGCTACGTCGATATGGCTCAAAATAATTTACCTCAACCCTTGCAGCAAGTAGTTCAAGCTTGGAATCAGATTACCAGCACTAGATAGCCAACATGGGGATGAGGAATTGGCTATTCTTCTCATTCCCTCATATAGTAAATCTACGGTTTGTATATCGACTTATGTTATTTTATAATTTTTGCATCAATAGCATTCTCGATTTGATTGAGAACTTTTAGTAGTTTATGAGCATTGAACCTAGCCCAAGGCGCCCATTTCAAACAATAGCCAACCCGCAACAACAACACCAGAAAGAACCGTCATTTTATTATTTCGCCTACGGTTCCTGCATGTGTCCCGTTGATTTAAAGCGGACTTTCGGTGAGAACGTCCATAACTGCGTCGTTGGCGTAGCAACGCTTAAAGGGTATCGACTGGGTTTTTACCGCCTCTCAGCGCGTCGCCAATGCGGGGCGCTGGATGTCGTTCCAGATTCAGCATCCCATGTAGAAGGAGTGCTTTATCGGTTACCTTGGCGGTTTAGCGATGCCCTGGACGAACGAGAAGAAGTGCCGCGTGGGGGCTATAGACATGAAATGATAAGCGTATCCTGCCAAGGAAAACTGTATAACAATGTACGAACTTATGTAGTTGTGGATAAATTGCCAGCAGAAATTGCACCCAATGACTGGTACTTTAACGTTGTGTTGCGCGGTGCCGTAACTTGCGGACTTTCAGAGGAATATTGTTGGAAGTTATTCGATCGTATGCACCAGCTACAGCAGCAACATTGGCGTTCAGCATAAAGCGATAAATAATTCTGTGCCAACATAATCGTATTTCAAGATATTCCCGTTTTCGCTAGCTCTATTCCTGTATATTTTCAAACCACTCTTGCCCGCCAGGTAACTGAATTAAATACTCATCAATAATATCAGGTAAAGCAGTTGCTGAATGCTCATAGGTTAGAGCAAGTAACTGTTTAGCTGTTAAAATTAACTGCGTTCTATCCAATCTCTCTGAAAGTTGAGCCGGTTTTAATCTTCCATTCAGCACTTCTACGCTTGCCGGACGAATAGCGGCGGCTATTGCTTCTTCCAGCATGGCTTCCCATTCATCGGGCTTAACGTAGTAGGAAGTTTTATTTTCTTTGATATTTAGTTCTTGTACTTGTACAATTGAATCTGATATTGAAGCAACCCAAGAATTCGTTAGGCGCTGCTCTAATTGATTTTTAATTAGGTGGATCGACATTCTAGTCAGAAAGGATTTGATAGTTCTTAAAGTTGCTTTTTTACTCATTCCCTCTAGTTCATCTACAATTTCTAAAGCATCTTGGTAGCGTTCTTCTAAGATGCTATTTCTTAAGTCGGTTAGTTCTTGAGTCATAAAAGATTTACTCCAAATTTTTAATAAAATCGAACAAATGATGGGACATTTCTAATTTAGAACAAGGTTGAATTTCTAACTGGCGTCCTTGGTTGTCTAAAAAAATAGCTTGGTTATTGTCGCTACCAAAACCACTATTTGATTTATCTATGGGATTGGCAACTATGGCATCGACTTTTTTTCGGTGCATTTTTTCCAAAGCTGGGGTGATAATATCTCCGGTTTGAGCAGCGAATCCTATTAAGCGTTGTAGTGGTTGTTTTAAATGTCCTAATTCTGCTAAAATATCTGGTACTGGTTCTAAAGGTAAGGCAGTCGGAAGGGATTTTTTTGGTAATTTTTCCGGACTATAATTGGCAGGTTTAACATCAGCTACTGCCGCCGACATGATAGTTATATCGGATTGGGAAAAATGTTTTAGCATTGCTTGATGCATTTCGGCGGCACTGGTAATAGCGATCGCTCTCCCCATCTCCCCCACCGATTCCACCAATCTCGCATCCATCGGGCTATGTACCAGCGTCACCTGCGCCCCTCGATGCATGGCTGCCTGTGCTAAAGCAATCCCCATTTTACCCGTAGAAGGGTTGCCAATAAAGCGCACCGGATCTAGATGTTCCCTCGTCCCTCCGGCACTAATTAATACGCGCTTTCCGGATAAGTCGCGCTGGCCTTTTGTGTGCAATAAAGATTGAATGTGGGTTAATATTTCTGGAGGTTCTGCCATGCGTCCTTTGCCGATGCGATCGCAAGCCAATATCCCCGAAGAAGGCCCTACACTATGATATCGGGTATCCTGTTGAATTTGTTGCCAATTTCGCTGCACCGTCATCTGTTCCCACATATCCGTATTCATTGCCGGTGCTAACAAAATTGGCATTGTAGAAGCTAGTACTGTATTAGTTAGTAAATTATCCGCAAAACCGTGGGCAAGTTTGGCTAAAGTATTCGCAGTTAAGGGCGCAATAACAAAAACTTCTGCCCATTCTCCCAATTCAATATGCAACGGACGCCCGTGGGTAGGTTGCCAAAAATCTTTATCCGTATAAGCAGGATGGCGGCAAAGCGTTGTTACCGTTAAATGCGTGATAAATTCACCAGCAGCATCGGTTAAAATGGCTCGCACTTCGATGCCAGATTTTGCCAGCGCTGAGATCGCTTCGCAAACTTTATAGGCGGCAATACCACCGCCTATACCAATTAAAACCCTGTTTGATGTCATCGGTAATTGGTAATTGGTAATTGGTAATTGGTAATTGGTAATTGGGAAAAAGGTTTTTTCTATTACCCATTACCCATTACCTATTACCCAATCTAAAATTGGTTATGCTTCATCGTAAGGTTCGAGATCGAGTAGGTGGATATAAGGCTCGACTAACTCTGGACGCTGGAAAGCGATCGCTCGCAGCAAATGCCAATCTTCCAATCCTTCAAACGCATTGGTGTATTCATCTCGCTCTAGCCTTGCAGCCAACTCGGCTACATCTGCCACGCTCATCGCCGCAATATCGCGGATAGAAATGCTTGCTTTTTTCATCCCCGGCACCTCTTGCGAGCGGGATTTGTCTCCCGCATGGAATCAACTACTGATACTTGCAGTCTTTATAACTATACTACCCACTTTATCCCCTGCCTTAAAAAATGCCTTCGTTCAATCATCCTGCTGTCTTCAACGAAGATCCTAGAAACCGGGTTTGGAGCCTCGATCTTTAGTTTCTGGCGCGACGATTGTTTATAGAAACCCGGTTTCTTTGCGGGGTTTGGAGAGAACTGTCAACTGTCAACTGTCAACTGTCAACTGTCAACTGTCAACTGGTGAAATCACTTGCAATACAAAACTTCGCATTAAACTTAAAACCTCTAACGTAACTTCATGCCCCATGTTAAATTCTTGATATTCTACAGCTACCCCCAAATTGGTTAAAGTAGTTCTGGCCTTTCGTGCCGCATTCAGAGGGACTACCATATCTTGAAAGCCATGTACGATTAATACAGGCGGAAAGGAATCCAGCTTTGTTTGAGCAGCACCACTATGCAAATAACCGCTCAAACTTACCAAACCTGCTAAAGGAAATTTCAACCCCACATCCAGAGTCATTGCACCTCCCTGGGAAAATCCACTTAAAATTGTGCGCGACAAAGGCACTCCAGTATTATTCTCTAAAGAAGAAATCCAATCGGTCAGAATTTGCTGACTTTCGGTTAAACCATCATAATTCTCTAAGTTGTACCATGCCTTTCCCCCTGGCACTTGCGGGTGAGGAAACGGCGCATCCGGAAAAATGAACTGGTACTCGTATAAGTTTAAATAAGGTGCTAACGAAGCCAGATCTTGGGCATTGGCTCCATAGCCGTGCAAACAGACAATTGTTCCGATTGGTGCTTGTCCCGTTGTGGGGGGAATGGTAATTGTGCTGAGAGACTCCAAAGTTGCTCCTAAATCAGATCGATGCATACCCATCTGATTTTAATCGTGTATGAGCGATATGCATCCAGCCGCCTAAGCTGATTCACGCCGCGAAGCTTCCCCATCGGTTCATGTTCTTTCCTTAATCTTTCCTTAATATTTATTCTATGGGATAGGAATCAAAAACAACGGTGTGAGGGGGTGGGGGGCAAGCCACCCTTGTCTGGTTGACGGTTTTATGATGATTATCTCAACTGAAGCGATATCGCGTAGCGTTGGAGAGACTTGGAGGACTCAAATCGTCTCTATCCGGCAACTGATAAGTAAGACGATGTTAGTCAAACCAATATTTTGGGTCACATTAGACACAAAAGTAATACCTGTTTCCCTGAGCGCTTCTATATATCCTGGTAGAGAGGAAAATAAAAAAGGAGAAAGATAATTTTAGAGGTAGCTTCAACAAAGGAAAATGGTATAAGTTTCTATGACAACAGAAACGCGATTTATCTTGACTTAACCTGTTCTTGGCAAACCCTATGAAAGTTTAAATTTTGTATTATAAGGTTCTGTTAAGGAGAGGGATAGAGTTATGAAGAATCCGTAAAAACTCGGATTTGAATATATCCTTTCGAGATAAATTACCCTAGTATGTAGGGAAAAAATGTAGTTAACCGCGCTGCCATGAAAGCAACAATCGCTCCTCTCAAGCGCCACCCCAAGGAGATCGTAGGGATGGAAGAGCCTAAACCTCAAATTGAATTACTGCCCTTACGTGCTGCGGTTAGTTCAGACCGACCCTCCACTTTGGACGTTTTGGTTAGAATCATCCCGCCAGCGATAGAATTGAAGCTCAAAAGACCAGCGCTCAATTTAAGTTTGGTGATTGACCGCTCGGGTTCGATGAAAGGGCAGAAAATCGATTTGGTTCGCCAAGCGGCTTGCTATGCCGTCCAGCAACTTCGACCCAACGACCGCATCAGCGTGATCGTGTTTGATCGAGCGATCCACACTTTGGTAAATAGTACGCAAGCAGAGGATAAAGCCAATATCATCTATCAAATCCAGCAAATTGAGCCTGGATGCGGCAGCGCTCTCCATGCAGGTTGGTTGGCAGGTGCGATGCAAGTGGTAAAGCATCTCAATCCGGAACATTTAAATCGGGTGATTCTGCTTTCGGACGGATTGGCAGGGGTAGGCGAGCGGAATAATCAAGTGATTGGCACCGATGTCTACGATCTGGCACAACGAGGCGTTAGCACCACGACGATGGGCGTCGGTAATGCTTATTACGAAAATCTACTGATGGTGATGGCGCGCCAGGGAGGCGGGCAATATTACTACATCGCGTCGTCGCAAAAATTGCCAACGATCTTCCGCACCGAACTGCAAGATTTGATCGCCACGATTGGACATACGGTAACGCTGGCAATTAATCCTCAAGGATCGGTAGAACTCGAAGATGTACTCAGCGATTTGACTTGCGATAGCCGGGGGCAGTTCCAATTGCCGAATTTAGTCATGGGCAACGCGCTGGAAGTCGTGGTGAGACTCCACGTTCCACAGATCGAACAGGCAGCGGATCTATGTTACTTCCGTTTGGGTTGGATCGACCCGCAACAGGAGATGCAGCAAAAAATCTTTAAACCACTGCATTTACCAGTGATGTCCTCAAATCAGCTAGAGGAATTTTTGCCTCATCCCCAAGTGCAGCAACGGGTGACGCTGATGATGGCAGCACGGGCTAAAAAAGAAGCGATGCAACAAATTGCTCATGGCAATTATGAGGCTGCCAGTCAATTGTTAAAAGATGCCCGCAGGCGAGTTTTGTGCGCTCCTAACTCTCCGATGATGGAAAAGGAAGCTCAAACCCTAGCTAATCTAAATTTTGACCTGCAATCGCGGCAATTGAGAAAAATCTCTAAAAAGGGTAGCGAGGAGCCTTTTGACCCCACCCTGATTGGCGTTTCTCAACCCGATTCTCACGATAAAGATTGACTGCCCCGTCCCACAAGGCGGGTTGTAGGGTGATATTATCTCCGCTAGCGCCCCGCCAGACTTCGCTCCGATCTCAAAAATGATTTACCTTGGTCAACGAGCATGGTCAGTGGCAATCAATAGCCGATAACATGGGACGAGACTTTAACAGCTACAAGGAATTGATTGCCTGCTGGGGCAAGCAATTTCCAAAACCATTGTGTTGGGAAAGACTGAGATGCTAGCTAAGGGGATTCTAGGGGATTTTAGCTTAATCTCTATTGCGACGACCGCGATCGCCTGCCCAAGGGGGAGGGCCTTCTCGATTGCGGATTTGAATTACTTGACCATTGGATCTGGTAATCCGATAAGCATCAAAATCATAATCATCATATTCACCCACAATTGTCACTCGTTCGCCTTCAGATAAATTAATTTCACGATACCAACGAGGGCCAGAATCTACAATTATTTGTCCGGTGCCATCGTCGATGATAAACTCATTTCCGACAACGCGCCTGACAACACCAGATATACTTATGATGCGATCCTCGCGGGGTTGTAAATCTCGAATCCGCATTTGCGCGATCGCTTCTGGAATTGCCGTGACGAGCAAAGCCATTGTTATTATTGGTAAAATTCTTCTTTTCATTTTAGTAGAGTAGTTAAATCAATGGTTAATTATAGGTTAATAATAAATTATGACTAGAAAATGACAAAATTATTTCGATTTCCCATCTACAGGCACAAATGCTGTTTGATGATTGGCGATTTCTAAGGGTAGGGATAATTGGAAAATAGAGCCAACGCCAAGCTTACTGCTAACAGTTATTTCTCCGTTGTGGGCTTGCATAATTTGTTGAGCGATCGCCAATCCCAATCCAAATCCACCCTGGAATTTTCGGCGCGTTTGATCTACGCGGTAAAACCGTTCAAAGATATGGGAAAGAGCGTCGGAAGGGATACCAATGCCAGTATCTTCTACCTGAATAATGGCGCGATCGCTTTTTTTGAACAGCCGCAACCAAACTTTTCCACCAGCATTCGTATATCGGCAAGCATTGCTGAGTAAATTTACCACAGCCAGCCGCAATAGATCCGCATCAGCTTTAACAATTATCGACTCGATTGGCAATTGAGTTTGAAACGCAATCTTTTGCGATTCTGCCCGCTCTTGCCAATCAGGGGTTAAATTTTTGAGTAAACTTACCAAATCAATTGGTTTGATAAATTCGGAAGCAATTAAGCCTTCATGACGGGCTAAAAATAATAATTCATTCACTAGATTACCGATCGATTTAGTCAGCCCTACAATTTTTTCTAATCGTTGTTTGGCTTGATCCGGTTCCTCTTCTACCAACATTAATCCTAATTGAGCATTGCTGAGAATTGCGGCTAAAGGCGCGCGTAATTCGTGAGAAGCATTGGCAGTAAATCTTTGCAACTGCTGATTAGATTGACGCAAACTAGATTCTCGTTCGTTTAATTCTGTTTCTAATTGATAAAATAAGTGAAAAGCCAGCAACCCACCAATTGTCCCTATAATTGCCGATAAACAAATTGCAATCCAAGTAATTTGTCTATATAATTCCTGATGCTGCTTGCGCTCTTTTAACAGCCTTTCTTCCTCCGTCGCAAACTGGTCAATTTTGGCACGAGTAGCATCCATTGCGGCTTTTCCTTCTTCTAGCCAATCATAAAGGACAATCGTAGAAACTACTAATTCTTCTCTCCCCTCCAGGTTTTTAAGTTCTTGTTGTAAGGTCAATTTTTGTTGCAATATTTCTATACTTTCGTTAACTAAAGCGCGAATTTCTGCGAGTCTTTGCGTTTGCTCGATATTGTCTTGTACTAAATTTTTGAGTTTTGTCAGTGAATCGGGAATGACTGCGCGGGCTTGATTATATGGAGTTAAAAACGCATCTCGTCGCGTTAATCCATAGCCTCGCACTCCGGTTTCTGCATCGACTAAAGCTGTTAGCAAGCGTTTGGTTTCTAAGCGAACCTTTTGCGTGTGTTGTACCCAAGCTTCATCTTCGACTAAACTGGATTTTAACCAAGCAAAAGCAATTAGGGACGTGAATAAATAACCAATGGGGATGGAAATAATAATTGTTCCTCGAATGCGGACTGGGATCTTTTTCCAGTTAGAGTATAGATTTCTAAGCATTGGCTACTGTATAAATAAAATTAATCGCCGATCGTCGCTGTTAAACGGTAACCAACACCGTAAACGGTTTCGATCCAAGCTTGGCATTTTACCTCTTTAAGTCGCTGACGCAGACGTTTAACTAAAGTTGCCACGGCATTACTTTCTGGTTCGTTTCCCCATTCCCAAAGAGCTAACTCAATTTGTTCGCGGGTGAAAACTTGGCGGGGATGGCGCAGCATGTATTCTAATAGTTGAAATTCACGACTGCTGAGTTTTACAGTTGTCGCTCCTCGTTGAATTGTCATGGCATCTAAATGCAAACATAAGTCAGCTAATTTTAGGGTATCACCTTGCCAAAGAGGCGATCGCCTACCCAATGCTCTCACCCTTGCCAGTAGTTCTAGCGCGTCCACAGGTTTGACTAAATAATCATCTGCCCCTGCATCTAATCCTATAACTTTATCAGGTGTGGTGTCTTTAGCAGTGAGGATTAAAATTGGGGAAGTTTTACCAACTTGACGATACTGCTGACACAACTCAATCCCGCTTTTTCCTGGTAACATCCAGTCCAAGATAATCAAATCGTAGTCTTTTTCTCCGATTAACCATTGGGCTGTGTCTCCATCTTGCACTCCATCTACGATATGTCCAGATCGAGATAAGAGAGCATGTAAGGGTTCTAATTGTTCTGGATCGTCTTCAACGAATAAAATCCTCATGCTTAAAACCCCACACCTGACTAAGTTCTGTTTAAACTGGCTACAAATCGATCAAAGCACCACTCAGGTTTGTTGGGGCTACATTTGCCACGTAACCGAGAACTTCACCTGTAGAAGCAACTTGAATTAAAGTACCATTTTGCCCAAAATTGCTAAAGGGTTCGAGGCTCAAGTTTGCTTGAGAGAGTCCACCTGTGAAGCCAATGCGATCGCCTGGTGTAAAATCTGCGATCGTATCTACATTACTAAGAGCGCTGCCAGCGTCATCTCGCCTGAGTATAAATAAATCGTTGCCAGCACCTCCTGTTAATGTATCTACGCCCAAACCTCCACTCAAAGTATCGTTTCCTTCTCCACCAACTAAATTATCTTGATTTTGGCCTCCGGAAATAAAATCGTTACCGCTAGAACCAATTAAAGGATCGATTGCCGTAGCTTGGGTTACTCCCGGTTGACTGGGGATAATTGAACCATTAGCACGAGTAATGCTAATCGCATCAAAATCTTCATCATCTAAATCTCCCACGACGGTGACTTGTTCTCCCACTGTTAGAGGCAGGATTTGTCCTTTACCCAAGTCAGCATCAACTAAAATTTGACCCGTGCGATCGCTTAAAATAAACTCATCTTCGCGAATGCTGGTAACCGTCCCAGAAATTGAGACGATGAAGTCATCTTTGACTTGTAAATTGGCAATCGGGGTAGTCACTCCCGGTGTAGGATTGATGGGATTCACTACAGGGAAATCACCGCCAAAGTTACCTTTACCGCCTTTACTACCGCCAAAATCACCTTTACCACCTTTGCCACCGCCAGAGAAACCGCCACCTTTAGATCCAGCTTGAACTGGCACAATTGAACCATTAGCACGAGTAATGCTAATTGCATCAAAATCTTCATCATCTAAATCGCCGACAACCGTGACTTGTTCGCCGACATTTAAGCCGAAGATTTGGCCTTTTCCTGGAGCAGCATCAACTAAAATTTGACCCGTGCGATCGCTTAAAATAAACTCATCTTCGCGAATGCTGGTAACCGTCCCAGAAATTGAGACGATGAAATCATCTTTGACTTGTAGATCTCTGATATTGACTACCATTTGCGATCGCTCCTAATTCGCTAACGGCAATCTACAATTTCACGATGACAAGAATGTGACAGGGCATTGATGTTAGAAAAAGCTGAAGTAGCTTGGGATGTCCGGTGTAATCTGCTAGGGTAATCAATATACGAGTCAAACCCTGTGTCTGACTCGGATTGTCTTGGGTGACGAACACCCTTACTACAAATTGAGAATTGAACAATGGCACGTCTGGCACTGCTGAGTACATCTGACAAAACAGGGTTAATCGATTTCGCGCGCAGTTTGGTGGAAGAATTTAAGTACGATCTGATCAGCAGTGGTGGAACCGCTTCGGCGCTGAAAGCAGCTGGGTTACCAGTTACTAAGGTATCGGATTATACGGGTTTTCCAGAGATTTTGGGGGGTCGAGTCAAAACTCTGCATCCCCGCATTCACGGCGGGATTTTGGCACGGCGAGATTTACCCCAGGATGTGGTAGATTTGGAAACTCATCAAATTCGCCCGATTGATTTAGTGGTGGTGAATTTGTATCCGTTTGAGCAAACGATCGCTCAACCAAATGTTACTCTACCCGAAGCTATCGAACAAATCGATATCGGTGGTCCCGCGATGATTCGGGCATCGGCGAAGAATTTTGCCCATCTCACGGTGTTGTGCAATCCGGCGCAGTATAACGCTTATTTAGAACAGATGCGCGGTTCTGGCGGGGAAGTATCCTTAGAGTTTCGCCAATCTTGCGCCTACGAAGCATTTTCTCATACTGCCGCTTATGACTTGGCGATCGCATCTTACCTCGCCAACCAATCCGAACAACCAACTCAATTTACCCTAACCGGAAAACCCCTACAAGCCCTGCGCTACGGCGAAAATCCCCATCAACCCGCCGCCTGGTATCAAACAGGAACCACCAGCAGCGGTTGGAGTGCCGCAACAAAACTCCAAGGGAAAGAACTAAGTTACAACAACTTAGTTGATTTAGAAGCAGCGCGCCGCATTATTGCCGAATTTCCTGAAACTCCCGCCGCTACGATTATTAAACATACCAATCCCTGCGGCACTGCTGAGGGAAATAGTTTATTAGAAGCGTATCAAAAAGCTTTTAATGCCGATTCAGTTTCCGCGTTTGGCGGCATTGTGGCGTTAAATAAACCGATCGATGCACCCACAGCAAAGGAATTAAGTAAAACCTTTTTAGAGTGCATCGTTGCGCCAGAATGCGAACCCGAAGCGCAAGAAATTCTGGCGAAAAAATCAAACTTGCGCGTATTAACTTTACCAGATTTGGTCGGCGGGCCAAAAGAAACGGTAAAAGCAATAGCAGGTGGTTTCTTGGTACAAACCTCCGATGACTTGGTAGAAGATACCAGCAAGTGGCAAGTGGTGACAGAAAAACAACCCACGCCAGAACAATTAGCAGAATTGCTATTTGCTTGGAAAGTCTGCAAGCATGTAAAATCAAATGCGATTGTATTAACGCGCGATCGCACCACCATCGGCGTCGGTGGCGGTCAAATGAATCGCGTCGGTTCGGTGAAAATTGCCCTAGAACAAGCTGGAGACAAAGCACAAGGTGCATTTCTCGCCAGTGATGGTTTTTTCCCCTTCGACGACTCAGTAAAAACCGCAGCCGCCGCAGGCATAATTGCGATCGTTCAACCTGGTGGTAGTATGCGAGATCAAGCCACAATCGATGCTGCGAATCAACTGGGCGTAGTGATGATTTTTACCGGCGTGCGTCATTTCTTGCATTAAATCAACTCAGCATCTATGTGCGGTTGATAAAGTGTCACTTACCTGCTACTTGATCAGATGAAACAACTGATATTCTTCTAATTGTGTGAGGAGCAAGTATAGGTTGAAAAAGCACTTGGGGTCGAAACACGGCAAGACTCCCAGGTGCTTTTTCGTAGTTGATAGTTGATAGTTGATAGTTGATAGTTGATAGTTGATAGTTGATAGTT
>ERZ1066119.106-NODE-106-length-62386-cov-20.111149_pt1 | contig 62386 bp, 56 predicted proteins | sample MGYA00382766_ERZ1066119 | MGnify/ENA primary metagenome ERZ1066119 (study PRJEB33369, sample SAMEA5778349) | biofilm metagenome | biome: Industrial cooling water; feature: Water cooling tower basin; material: Biofilm | place: United Arab Emirates | collected...
CGAGGGCTGGCGCTGGCTCGACCGCCACCCCGAGGCCCGCCCCCAGGCCCTCGCCATGCCCATGCCCGACTTCCCCAGCCGCCCGCTGAGCCTGCCCCCGCCCGAGCCCGAGGAGCCCGAGGAGCCCCCCGGGCCCTCAGCCGATCCGCTTCCTGACCTCGGCCACGAAGTCCTCGCCCCGCCGCTCGAAGTTGTCGTACTGGTCGAAGGAGGCCGCCGCCGGGGCGAGCAGCACCACGTCCCCGCTCTCGGCCTCCGCGACCGCCCGCTCGACGGCGCGCGCCATGGTCCCGCAGACCTCCGTGGGGATGCCGGGGAGCCGGCGCGCGAAGCCCTCCGCCTCCCGCCCGATCACGTAGGCCTTGCGCACGCCGCCCAGGTGCGGGAGGAGCCCGCCCAGCCCCCCCTCCTTCTCCAGCCCCCCGCAGATCCAGCGGACGCGCGAGAAGGCCTGGAGCGCCTTGGCCGCCGAATCCACGTTGGTGGCCTTGGAATCGTTGACGAAGGCCACCCCGTCGCGCTCCGCGACGCGCTGCGACCGGTGCGGCAGCCCCGGGTAGCTCCCCAGGGCCGCCTCGATGGCGCGCGGGCCCAGCCCCAGCGCCCTCGCCGCCCCCCAGGCCGCGGAGGCGTTCTGGTGGTTGTGCGCGCCGGGCAGGCCCGCCACGCCCCTCAGGTCGCAGGCCGCCACCTGCCGCCCGTGCCGCCACTCCGCCAGCCACCCCTTGCGCGCGGAGACGCTCCAGCCGAAGCCCTCCAGCCGCTCCTGGACGCTCACGCGGATCACCCGGTCGTCGCCGGGCCCCTCCGACAGCTGCCCCGCGAGGAACCGCCCCTCCGCCTCGTCCACCCCCACCACGGCCCGGTCCGGCCCCCCCTCGGCGAAGAGCCGCCTCTTGGCGGCGAAGTAGCCCCCCATGCCGCCGTGCCGGTCCAGGTGGTCGGGGCTGAGGTTGGTGAACACCGCCACGTCCGGGGTGAGGGCGCGGGCCAGCTCCGTCTGGTAGCTCGACAACTCCAGCACCACCACCTCCCCGTCCCGCGCGGGCTCGAGGTCGAGCGCGCCGCGCCCGATGTTGCCGGCCAGCTGCGTGGGCCGGCCCGCCTCGGCCAGCACGTGGTGCAGGAGCGCGCTGGTGGTGCTCTTGCCGTTGCTGCCCGTGACGGCGACCACGCGGGGCCGGCTCTCGAAGGCGTCCCACTCGGCCGTGGCGAAGGAGCGGAAGAACAGCCCGATGTCGTTGTCCACCGGGACGCCCAGGCCCAGGGCGCGCGCGATGGCCGGGTGCGGCTGGGGGTAGAGGTGCGGGATGCCGGGGGACGCGACGAGCAGCGACACCCCCTCCCAGGCCCCCTCGCGGGACAGGTCGCGGACCTCGAACCCCTCCGCCTCGGCAGCGGCCCGCGCGCGCTCCGCGTCGTCCCAGGCGACCGGCCGGGCGCCCCCCGCCCCGAGCGCGCGCAAGGCGGCGAGGCCCGACCGCCCCAGCCCCAGCACGGCGACGACGCGCCCCTCCAAGCCCCTCACCGGGATCATGCCGCCCCCTCCTCAGGCCTCGATCTCGTAGGTGAGCCAGGGCGTGCGCCCGGCCACGCGGTCGTGGGGAGCCCGCGCGGGCGCGTTGTCCTCGGCGGCGATCCAGGGCAGCACCGTCCGGCCGCGCGCGCGGGCGAGGCCGCCCCAGGCCCCGCGGTCGCCGTCCTGGACGGGTCGCACGATCATTCAGCCCCCCGCCGTGGCCTTGGACAGGTTGACCACGACCACGCCCAGCAGGATCAGCCCGATGCCCACCACCGCCGGCCCGTCCAGCGCCTGCCGGAACACGAGCCACCCCACCAGCGAGATCAGCACGATCCCCGCCCCGCTCCAGACGGCATAGACCACCCCCACGGGCAGGACGCGCAGCGTGATGCTCAGGAGGTAGAGGGCCACCCCGTAGAGCAGGAGGCTGCCCACCCCCGGCAGGAGCCGCGTGAAGCCCTGGCTCTGGCGCAGCAGCGAGGTGGCCCCGACCTCCAGGACGATGGCCACGCCGATCAGCCCCCAGGCCTGGGCGACGGTCACCTAGCGCACCTTGAGCGTGGCCAGCCCGACCATCGCCAGGATGAGCGAGATGATCCAGAAGCGGATGACGATCTGCGGCTCGGCCCAGCCGCGCTTCTCGAAGTGGTGGTGGATGGGCGCCATGAGGAAGACCCGCCTGCCCGTGCGCTTGTACCAGACCACCTGGATGATGACGCTGAGCGCCTCCACCACGAAGACCCCGCCGACGATGGCCAGGACGATCTCGTGCTTGGTGACCACCGCGATGGCCCCCAGGGCGCCCCCCAGGGCGAGGCTCCCGGTGTCGCCCATGAACACGGCCGCCGGCGGCGCGTTGTACCACAGGAAGCCCAGGCCCCCGCCGATGAGGCCCGCGCTGAACACCAGGATCTCCCCCGCCCCGGGCACGAAGTGCACGCCCAGGTACTCCGAGAAGTCCGTGCGCCCCACCGCGTAGGCGATCACGCCGAAGGTGCCGGCGGCGATCATCACCGGCATGATGGCCAGCCCGTCGAGGCCGTCGGTGAGGTTGACGGCGTTGGCCGCGCCCACGATGACCACCATGGCGAAGGGCACGTAGAACCAGCCCAGGTTGATCATGGCGTCCCTGACCAGGGGCAGCGCGAGCTGCTGGCTGAGCCCGTCCGGGTGCACCCCTCCCGCCGCCACGCCGGCCCCGGCCGCGATCAGGAACCCCGCCACGAGCCGCAGCCGCCCGGACGTGCCGTCCACGGTCTGCTTGGTGACCTTGGCGTAGTCGTCGGCGAAGCCGATCATGGCAAAGCCCAGGGTGACGCCCAGCACGATCCACACGAGAGCGTTGTCGAGCCTGGCCCAGAGCAGCGTGGACGTGACCAGCGCCGCGATGATGAGGAGCCCCCCCATGGTCGGCGTGCCGGCCTTGGCGAAGTGCGACTGCGGCCCGTCGGCGCGGATCGGCTGGCCCTTGCCCTGCCGCACGCGCAGCACGCGGATCAGGCGCGGCCCGAAGGCGAAGCCGAACACCAGCGCCGTCAGGAAGGCGCCGCCCGCGCGCACGGTGATGTACTGGAAGAGGTTGAAGAACCCGCCGTCGTCGCCGAGCAGCGTCAGCCAGTAGAGCATGGTCTAGCCTTCCGGGGACGTCGCGGCGACTTGCCCGATCCGGCGGATCGCGTCAACGCACAGGCCGACGCGGCTGCCCTTGGACCCCTTGACGAGCACCACGTCGCCCGCGTCCAGCAGCCGCGCGAGGCGCGGGGCGATCTCCTCGGGCCTCTCCGCCCACTCGCCCCGCCGCGCCTCGGGCAGGGCCTCGTGCAGCCAGCGCATGCGCGGGCCCACGCAGTGGACCACGTCCACGGCCGCCACCGCCGGGTCGGCCGCCACCGCCTCGTGCAGCGCCCGCTCGGCCGGGCCCAGCTCCAGCATGTCCCCCAGGATGGCGACGCGGCGCCCCCGCCGGATGCGCCCCTCCCCGTCCTGCGGCGCCTGGCCCGCGAGCACCGCGAGCCCCGCCGCCAGGCTCGCCGGGTTGGCGTTGAAGGCGTCGTCTATGAGCCCCAGACGCCCCCCCGGCCAGGGCACGTCCTCGCGCCCGCCCCGCCCCCGGGGCGGCGCCCAGGCCGCCAGCCCGTTGAGCGCCAGCGCCCGGTCCGCGCCCAGGGCCCGCGCCGCCGCCAGCGCGGCCAGCGCGTTGAGCGCGAAGTGCCTGCCCTCCGTGCCCACCTTGAGGAGCAGCGGCGTGCGCCAGGCCCGGGCGCGGGCCACCGTCGCCCCCCGCCCCACCGTGGCCTCCAGCAGCCGGTGGTGCAGCCCCTCGGACTCGCCGAACAGCACCACGCGCGCCCCCGCCCGCCGCGCGGCCGCCACCAGGATCGGCGCCTGCGGCACGTCGCCGTTGAGCACCGCCACGCCCCCCGGCTCCAGCCCCTCGCAGATGCTCCCCTTCTCGCGCGCGATGCCGTCGAGCCCGTCCGCGAAGGCCTCCAGGTGCGCCGCCCCGATCGTGGTGACGATCACGACATGGGGCCGCGCCAGGCGCGACAGGGGCGCGATCTCGCCCGGGTGGTTCATGCCGATCTCGACCACCGCGAAGCGCGCCTCGCGCGGCAGCCGCGCGAGCGTGAGAGGCACGCCCCAGTGGTTGTTGTAGCTGGCCTCGGCCGCGTGCGTGCGCCCGCAGGCCGAGAGCGCCGCGCGCAGCATCTCCTTGGTCGAGGTCTTGCCCGCCGACCCCGTGACGCCCACGACGCGCGCCCTGGCCCGGTCGCGCCCCGCCCGCCCCAGCGCCTCCAGCGCCGCCTGCACGTCCGCGACCACCAGCAGGGGCGCGTTCCCCGCGACCCCCTCGGGCACGCGGTCCACGATGGCCGCCGCCGCCCCCTTGCGCAGCGCCTCCGCGACGAACCCGTGCCCGTCGCGGCTCGCGCGCAGCGCCACGAACAGGTCGCCGGGGCGCAGGCTGCGCGTGTCTATGCTGACGCCCTCGGCCGCCCAGGGGCGCGTGGCCCGGCCCCCCGTGGCCCTCTCGGCCTCCTCGGAGGTCCAGAGCGCCACCTAGCGGCCCTCCAGCGCGGCCACGGCCAGGCTCGCCTGCTCGGCGTCGTCGAAGGGATAGACCGTGCCGCCCACCACCTGCCCCGTCTCGTGCCCCTTGCCGCAGATGACCAGCGCGTCCCCCGGCCCCAGGAGGTCGGCCGCCCTCAGGATCGCCTCGGCCCGGTCGGCCACCTCCAGGGCGCCGGGCGCCCCCGCCAGGACGGCGCGGCGGATCGCCGCGGGGTCCTCGCCGCGCGGGTTGTCGTCCGTCACCACGACCACCTCGGCGTGGCGCGCCGCCGCCTCGCCCATCAGCGGCCGCTTGGTCCGGTCGCGGTCCCCCCCGGCCCCGATCACCGCCACCACGCGGCCCAGCACGTGCGGCCGGATGGCGCGCAGCGCGGTGGCCACCGCGTCCGGCGTGTGCGCGTAGTCCACGAAGACCTGCGCCCCGTTCCCTCGCGCCGCCACGCGCTGCATCCGGCCCCTGACGGTGCGCAGCCTCGGCAGCGCCCCGAACACCTCCGCCGGCTCCTCGCCCGCCCCGATCAAGAGCCCCGCCGCCACCAGCACGTTCGACGCCTGGAAGCCGCCCACCAGCTCCAGCCGCGCCACGCGCGGCCCGCCTTGCCACAGGAAGCGCACCTCCTGCCCCGTGGCGTCGAAGCGCGAGGCCTGGAGCCTGAGCCGCGCCCCCTCGGCGATGCCCGTGCCGATCACCTCCTGCCCCCGCGCCGCCGCCTCCCGCGCCACCAGCGGCCCGGTGGGGTCGTCGAGGTTGACCACCGCGACCCCGTCCTCGGGGAGCACCTCGCGGAAGAGGCGCAGCTTGGCGTCGCGGTAGGCCTCCATGGTGCCGTGGTAGTCCAGGTGGTCCTGCGTGAGGTTGGTCCAGCCCGCCGCCGCCAGCCACACCCCGTCCAGCCGCCTCTGGTCGAGCCCGTGGCTCGACGCCTCCATGGCCGCGTGCGTGACCCCGGCGCGGGCCGCCTCCGCCAGCACCCGGTGCAGCGTGAGGGCGTCGGGCGTGGTGTGGCGCAGCGGCGCCTCCCAGGCGCCCTCCACGCCGGTCGTCCCCACGTTGACCGCGCGGCGCCCCATCGCCCCCCAGAGCTGGCGGCAGAAGCTCGCCACGCTGGTCTTGCCGTTGGTGCCCGTGACGGCCACCACCGTCTCCGGGACGGGGCCGAACCACAGGGCGGCCGCGCGCGCGAAGGTCTGCCGCGCGTCCTCGGCCACCACCAACGCCGCGTCCACCTCCCCCATGAGGCGCAGCCCCTCGGGGTCCGTGAGCACCGCCACAGCGCCGGCCGCCACGGCGGCGCGGGCGTGGGCGGCCCCATGCGCGCTGTGGCCGGGCAGCGCCGCGAAGAGCGCGCCCGGGCGCACCTCGCGGCTGTCGAGCGCGAGCCCCGAGACCCGTGCCTCGCGCCCGCCCAGGGCCGTGAGGCCCAGCTCGCCCAGCGTCATCCGACCCCCTCCCTAGTTGGAGGTCAGCGTTACATCGGCCACGGGCGGGGCGGCAACCTGGGGCCGCAGCCCCAGGAGCGGGCCCACGCGCGTGACGATCTCGGCGGCGATGGGCACGGCCGTCCAGCCGGCGGTGCGGCGCGGCTCGGCGCCCGAGGTCTCGACGGGCTCGTCCAGCGACACCACGATGACGTAGCGGGGGTCGTCGTAGGGAAAGAAGCCCGCGAAGGTGGCGATGGTCCGGTCGTCGAAGTAGCCGCCCGAGGGGCGGGGCTTGTTGGCCGTGCCGGTCTTGCCGGCCACCTGGTAGGTGGCCAGGTCTATGAAGGAGGCCGAGCCGTCCGTGACGACGCGCCGCAGCATGGCCTGCGCCTCGGCCGCCACCTCCGCGCCCAGCACGCGCTCGCCCTCGACAGGGGCGTCGCGGCGCAGGAGAGTGAGCGGCATCTCCACCCCGTCGTTGGCGATGGCCGCATAGGCCCGCGCCAGGTTGATGGGCGGCGTGGCCACGCCGTAGCCGAAGGCGATGGTGGTCATGGACACCTCGCTCCAGCGCTCGGGCACGAGCGGGCGGCCCATGCGCGCCTCGGGCATCTCCAGGCTCGGGGCGCGCGTCAGCCCCAGGCGGTCCAGGAAGGCCCGCTGCCGCTCGGGGCCCACCATGGAGATGATGCGCGCCGTGCCCACGTTGGACGACTTGGCGATCACGTCGAACACGGGCAAGGAGGGGCCGAGGTTGCGGATGTCGGCCACGCGCACGCCGTTGAGCCGCACCGGCCCGTCCGTCTCGATCACGGTGTCGGGCTGGATCAGACCCAGCTCCAGGGCCTGCGAGACGGCGAAGATCTTGAACACCGACCCCAGCTCGTAGACGCCCTGGATGGCGCGGTTGAAGAGCGGGCTGTCGGAGGCGTCCACGCCCTCCCCGGTGGGCACGGGGGGCCGCGTGTTGGGGTCGAAGTCCGGGAGCGACGCCATGGCGACGATCTCGCCCGTGCGCACGTCCAGGAGGATGCCCGCCGCGCCCCTGGCGTTCATGAGCGTCATGCCGCCGGCCAGCACCTCCTCCATGGCGGCCTGCACGGTGAGGTCTATGCTCAGCGCCAGCGGCTCGGCCTGCGGGTCGCGCAGGCGGTCGTCGAAGTATCGCTCCACGCCCGCGACGCCGATGACCTCGGCCGCCGCCACGTCCTCGCGGCCGTAGCCCGCGCCCCCCAGGATGTGGGCCGCGATGGGGCCGTTGGGGTAGAGGCGCATCTGGCGCGGCCCGAACAGCAGCCCCGGGTCGCCGATGTCGTGGACCTGCTGCATCTGCTCGGGGCTGGCCTGCCGCCTGATCCACACGAAGCTGCGCGTCCCCGTGAAGTCGCGCAGCAGCCTCTCCTCGTCGAGGTCGGGGAAGATGGCCGCCAGCGAGCGCGCCGCCTGCGCGGGGTCCATCATCTGGCGCGGCTGGGCGTAGATGGACGCGGTGTCGAGGTTGGTGGCCAGGAGCCGCCCCTCGCGGTCGGTGATGTCGGCGCGCGTGCTCAGGATCGGCTCGGCGATCGAGCCCCCGCTCTCGGGCTCGACGGGCTCGGAGGAGGCCAGCACCGCCATGCGCCCGCCGATCGTGGCGAAGGCCGCGAAGAAGGCCACGCCCAGCACCAGCAGGCGCCCCTCGGCGCGGATGCGCGCGCGGTCGGCCAGCATGGCCCGCGTGGGCCGCGCCGCCGCCGCCGAGCCCCGCGCGAGGCTCAGCGCCCCCTCGCGGCCCAGCCGCGCCAGGCGGGCCAGCGGCGCCATGTCCAGGCGCGACAGGTCGAGGCGGCTCACAGCGGCTCCTCCCCTGGGTTGAGGCCGTCCGAGGACACCGCGACGGCCGAGGTGATGGGGCCGAGCGTCGCGGGCGGCATGGCCACCTGGTCCACGCGGGCGAAGGCGTCCGGCCGCATGGGCAGCAGCTGGAGCCGGTCGAAGTTCATGGCCACCAGGTCGCGCAGCCGGTCGGGCCGGTTGAGGTAGGCCCATTCCGCGCGCAGCCGGTCGAGCCGCGCCTCCCCGCGCGCGATCTCGGCCCTGAGGTCGCGCACCTGGCGGATGGCGGCCTGGGTGCGGTAGTTCTCCTGGTAGGCCCAGAAGCCCAGGCCCATCACGGCGAGCGCCAGGGTCACGTAGATCACGCCCTTCACGACGCCCCTCCCGCCATCGGCACGCCCAGCGCCTCGGGGGCCACCCCGCGCGCCGCCGCGCCCGTCCGCCGCGCCACCCTGAGCCGCGCCGAGCGCGCGCGCGGGTTGGCCGCGACCTCGGCCGCGTCGGGCTCGCGCGCCCGCCCCACCGCCTCGAAGGCGGGCGCCTCCGCCTCCGCCGCCGGCCCGTGGCGGCTGCCGGCCCCCCCGCGCCCCGACCGCGCCTGGATGAAGCGCTTGACCACCCGGTCCTCCAGGGAATGGAAGCTCACCACCGCCAGCAGCCCCCCCGGCCGCAGGGCCCTCTCCGCCGCCATGAGCCCGCGAGCGAGGCTGCCCAGCTCGTCGTTGACGGCGATGCGGATGGCCTGGAACGCCCGCGTGGCCGGATGCGCCGCCCCGGGCCTCGCGCGCGGCAGGCAGCGCGCCACCACGGCCGCCAGCGCCGTGGTCGTCAGGAGCGGGCGCGCCGCCACGATGGCCCGCGCGATGCGCCGCGCCGCCCGTTCCTCGCCGTAGAGGAAGATGATGTCCGCGAGCCGGGCCTCCGAGGCGCGGTTGACGAGGTCGCCGGCCGACTCCCCCCCCTCGCCCATCCGCATGTCCAGGGGCCCCTCCTTGCCGAAGGAGAACCCCCTCTCCGCCCGGTCGAGCTGCATGGACGAGACCCCCAGGTCCAGCACCACCCCGTCGAGAGGCAGGGCGCCGGCGTCGGCGGCGTGCCTGTCGAGGTCGGCGAAGTTGCCCTCCACCAGGGTGATCCTCGGCTCCCCCGCCGACAGCGCCAGCGCCGAGGGGTCGCGGTCCACGCCCACGACCCGCTCGGCGCCCGCCGCCAGCAGCCCCCGCGCGTAGCCCCCGGCGCCCAGGGTGCCGTCGAGCCAGACGCCCCGCACGGGCGCGCAGAGCGCGAGCAGCGGCCCCAGCAGCACGGGGACGTGCGGGGCCGCCGTCACGGCCCGTCCCCGTCGAAGGCCATGGGGTCGAAGCCCTCCGGGTGCGCGTCCAGGAACGCCTTGAGCTCGGCCTGCACGCTGTCCTCGTAGGTGGCCTGCGCCCAGACCTCGAAGTGGTCGCCCGCCCCCGAGAACACCACCTCGCCCTCGCTCAGCCCCAGCTTGCGCCGCTGCGCCGCGGGCATGACCACGCGGCCGTCCTTGTCCACGTCGAGCCGGACCGACTGCCCCAAGACCATGCGCAGCCGCAGCTTCTTGGCCAGGCTCTCCTCGGGCGTGCGCGGCCGCAGGGCCTGGAGGCGCGCGGCCACCGCGTCGAAGGCCGCCACCGAGTAGGCCTCCAGCCGGTCCTTCAGGTGGTCGCCGTAGAGGAGGTAGAGGCGGGCCGGCAGGCCCTCGCGCCAGTCGGGGTCGTTCTGCTCCAGGACGCGGCGGAAGTCCGACGGGATCGAGACGCGGCCCTTGCCGTCGATCCTCTGCGGATACTCGCCTGTGAAGCTCGACCCTGGCACCTGGCCCCGTGTGACCCCCCCAGGGGTTGCGTCCGTGCCGACACGCGAAGGCGGCGGATCAAGTGCTGCCACGCCCGATCCGCCGCCTCAGGTCCCTCTCGGGATCGTCCAGCTGCGCGCGCACCTGGGGGGATGCTGCCGTTGCCCGCGCCGGATTCTGTCGCCGCTCTGGCGATTTCGCTGTCTGCTCTCTCTCGTCGTCGGAGGCGGCGGGTTGTGAGGTAGCCTGTACGCCTGCTGTCGCTTGTGGGGGTCTTGCCCGCCCCCGTGGTCCCGATCCGTCTCCAGTGGCACGAGGGATGCCATGGGAAATCATGGCACTCAACAGGAAAAAGGGGCGGCGCGAGGCGCTCGGCGCGAATGTCACAGGGCAAGCGGAAAACGCCTGTGGACGACCCTGTGGAAGCCCTTGATTTCCTCAGGAAGCGCCCGGGCGGCGCAGAGGCAAGGGCCTCTCGGCCGCCGGGCCCGCGGCGCGCGGCGAACCGCCGACCGCGCCCGGCCGGCGCCTCGCCGGAGCTGGGCGAGTCGCCCCGCCGGCCGCTCGCCGGACGCGAAATCGCAAATCCCGCAGGGGGTTGACCTCGGGCCCCGCCGCGCCGGGGAGAACGAATCGCGGACCCTGGGGCCGGCCCCCCGGCGCCGCCCCTCCGGGCCGGCCCCCCTGGGAAATCCCGGGACGCCTCAGGCCATCCCGCCGGCCACCAGCCCCCGCGCCAGCGCGGCCCAGGCCTCGGCCGCCGCGCCCTCCCCGAGCGCCACGGGCCGCCCCTCGTCGCCCCCCACCCGGGTGGCGAGGTCAATGGGCAGCGCGGCCAGCAGGGGCAGGCCCAGCCGCTCGGCCTCGGCCCGGACCCCCCCGTGCCCGAAGACCTCCGTGGCCACCCCGCAATGGGGGCACACGAAGGTGCTCATGTTCTCGACGAGCCCCAGCACCGGCGTGCCCAGCGTCCTGAACATGTCGATGGCCTTGCGCGCGTCCAGGAGCGCCACGTCCTGCGGCGTGCTGACCACGATGGCCCCCGTCAGGCGCGTCCTCTGGCACAGCGTGAGCTGCACGTCCCCCGTCCCCGGCGGCAGGTCCACGATCAGCACGTCGAGCCCCCCCCAGGCCACCTGGGTCAGCATCTGCTGGAGCGCCCCCATCAGCATCGGCCCGCGCCAGACCACCGCCTTGGCGGGGTCCACCATGAGGCCGATGCTCATGACCGTGACGCCGTGGGCGCGAAGGGGCTCGATGGTGGTCCCGTCCGGCGAGGACGGCCTGCGCCCCTCCAGCCCCATCATGCGCGGCTGCGACGGCCCGTAGATGTCGGCGTCCAGCAGCCCCACCCGCCGCCCCTGCCGCGCCAGCGCCACCGCGAGGTTGGCCGCCACCGTGCTCTTGCCCACGCCGCCCTTGCCCGATGCCACCGCCAGGATGCGGTCCACGCCCGCCACGCGCTGGGGCCCCGCGTTGGGCGTCGGGTGCCGCCCGATGGTCAGGGGCGGCGGCGCGGCGGGCGCGGCCGCCCTGGCGGCGGGCGCCGCCAGCGCCACCGTCGCCCCCAGGACGTCCGGCATCGCCCGCGCCGCCGCCTCGGCCGCCGCACGCACGCCCTCCAGGGCGCGCGCGGCCTCCGCGCTCGGCGCCTCGATCACGAAGCGCACCCGCCCCTCGGCCACCGCCAGCGCCTGCACGAGCCCCGAGGAGGCCAGGTCGCGCCCGTCCGGCAGCCGCACCCGCGCGAGCGCCGCCATCACCTCGTCCTTGGTCACGGCCACCCGTCATACTCCCGTGGCAAAGCTGCCGCATCCTGGCGGGTCGGCCCGAGGCGCCGCTTGACGCCCCCGGCCCGTCCCGCGCGCGGCCCGCCCGTTCGTTGTGCAACGCCGCGCGCCTTGCAGGCAAGGGGCCAGGCGGCGCCGGCCGGCCCGCCGCGCGATTCGCGGAACGCCCATGCGTTGGGCGCGGTGCCCAATGACGCGGCGTCCCGAGCCATGCGCGGAACGCATGGCAGTCCTGACTCCATCCCCCATTGTGCAGCCGCAGCGAAACCCCAAATGTGCTCCCGACAGCGCTAACGGTTGGCGCTTCGGACCGGGACCAAGGCCCCGGCCCATCAGATGGAGAGACCCATGGCCTACCTCAACACGACCCGCACCGACGCCCCCTCGCTCTGGGCGCGCCTGGCGACCTTCCGGGCCGAGCTCGGGGAGCGCGCGGCCAAGCGGCGGCTCTACAAGTCCACCCTGAGCGAGCTGAACGCCCTGAGCGACCGCGACCTCGAGGACCTGGGCCTGCACCGCTCGCGCATCGCGGAAGTGGCCCGCGGCGCCGCCTACGGCGGCTGACCCTTTCGGCCGGGCCCCCCCGGGGGGCGCCACGGCCGCAGCCTCTCCGGCGCCGCCCACCTCCTCCCGGGCGGCCTCGGACCCCGCGGCGGGGCCACCTCCTCCCGGCCCCGCCGCGACCCCCTCGCGCTCACCTCCTCCCGAGCAAGAGGTTCCCTGGCGGCGGCGCCCTCCTCCCTGGGCGCCGCCGCTTTTTTGTCCGCCTTGCCTGCCGCCCTCCGGCCCCGCTACGGGAGGCCATGCGCCCGTCCACCGTCTCCGCCGCCCTGGTCGCGGCCCTCGTGGGCTTCGGCTCGACGGTCGCCCTGGTCCTGGCCGCCGCCGGCGCCGTGGGCGCCACGCCAGCCCAGACCACCTCCTGGGTGCTGGCCGTCTCGCTCGCCAAGGCGGCGGGCAGCGCCCTCCTGTCCTGGCGCTTCCGCGTCCCCATGGTCCTGGCCTGGTCCACGCCCGGCGCGGCGCTCGTGGCCGCCACCCACGGCCTGAGCATGGCCGAGGCCGCCGGCGCCTTCGTCCTCGCCGGCCTCCTGATCGCCACCCTCGGCCTCGTGCGCCCCCTCGGCCGCCTGGTCGCCGCCATCCCCGACGCCGTGGCGGCCGGGATGCTCGCGGGCGTCCTCCTCCCCTTCGTCCTGCGCCTCCCCCCTGCGCTGGCCGAGGCGCCCCTCCTGGTCGCGCCCATGGCCGCCGCCTTCGCCCTCGTCCGCCTGCGCGCCCCCGCGCCGGCCACGCTCGCCGCCCTCGCCACGGGCCTCCTCCTCGCCTACGGCACCGGCGCGGCCCAGGCCCCCGCTATCCCCGGCCTCCCCGCCCTGACGCTCGTCGCCCCCACCTTCGACTGGGGCGCCGCGATCGGCCTGGCCGTGCCGCTGGCGCTCGTCACCATGGCCTCCCAGAACCTGCCCGGCTTCGCGACCCTGCGCGCCCACGGCTACGAGCCCCCCGTCGCCCCCGCGCTGGCCACCACCGGCCTGCTCTCGGCCGGCGCCGGCCTCTTCGGCGCGCACACCGTCAGCATGGCCGCCATCACCGCCGCCATCTGCCTGGGCGACGACGCGCACCCCGACCGCGAGCAGCGCTGGAAGGTCGGCCTGGCCTACGCCGCCGTCTGGGTCCTCCTCGGCCTCCTGTCGCCCCTCGTCATCGCCGCCCTCCTGGCCCTGCCCGCCCCGCTCGTCGCGGGCCTCGTGGGCCTGGCGCTCCTCGGCCCCCTCGCGGGCGCGCTCGCGGGCGCCCTGGGACCGCCCGCCATGCGCCTGCCAGCCACGGCCACGCTGGCCGTGACGGCCTCGGGCGTCGCCGCCTGGGGCGTGGGCGCCGCCTTCTGGGGCCTCCTCGCCGGCCTCCTCCTCTGGGGCCTCGACCGCCTCGCGGCCCGCAGCCCCCCGTGACCGGCGCGTTCCGCCCCGGCGCGCCCGCCAGCCAGCCCCTCCCGCGCCCCGCGCTGGTGGGGCGCCCTCACCCCGCCATCCGTCCCTGGATCGTCGGCGGCGCCCGCGCGAGGGTCGGCTTCCGCCTCGCGAGCCGCCCCGTCGCGACCCCCCCCCGGGCGACGCCCTCCTCGGGGCGCGGCGGCCCCAGGCCGCTTGCGGCGCGCCCGCGTCCGCGCCAAGGCGGCGCATGGACCCCGCCCTCCTCCCCGCCCTCCTCGCCTTCGCCTTCGTGGCCTCGATCACGCCGGGCCCCAACAACCTCATGCTGCTGGCCTCGGGCGCCAACTTCGGCGTCCGCCGCACGCTGCCCCACCTCTTCGGGGTCGCCGTCGGCCACTCCTTCATGATCGCCGTGGTGGGCCTGGGCCTGATGGGCGTCTTCCTCGCCTACCCCGTCCTGCACGACATCCTCACCGGGGCGTCGGTCGCCTACCTGCTCTGGCTCGCCTGGAGGATCGCCACGAGCGTCCCCAAGGAGGGCGCCGCGAGGGGCCGCCCCCTGACCTTCCTGGAGGCCGCCGCCTTCCAGTGGGTCAACCCCAAGGCCTGGTACATGGCGCTCGGCGCCATCACCCTCTACGCGGGCGAGGCGGCCCGGGGCGTGCTGGCCGTGTCCTTGGCCTTCGCCCTCACCAACCTGCCCTCCATCCTCGCCTGGGCGGCGCTGGGCACCGCCATGCGCCGCTGGCTCGACCGCCCCGGGCGCCTGCGGCTCTTCAACTGGACCATGGCGGCGCTCCTGGTCCTCTCCCTGGTCCCGGTGCTGCTCTCCGAGGCCCCCTGAGGGGCGTTGCGCGAAGCGCCCCCCCACCGCGCGGTGCCACAACGCCTCGTCAACCTTCTCGGGCGATCCTCCCTCCAGCGCCGAGAATCAGCAAAGGGGGGGCGTCGGAATGACCGGATCAGAACGGCATCTCGCCCTGTCCGGGCGCGGCCACCACGAACCTCGCCACCACCTTCTTGGCCCCGGCCTTGTCGAACAGCACGTCGAGCTTGTCGCCCTCGATGGCCTGGACGCGGCCGTAGCCGAACTTCTGGCTGAACACCCGGTCGCCCACGGCGAAGGACGACAGGGCCACCGCGTCTATGGTGAGCCCCCGCCCCTCCTGGGGCTCGCGCACGGGCCGCGCCGCCCTCTCCTGGAGCCTGCGCCAGCCCGGGCTCGCATAGACGTCCGCCCGCGCCGCGCGGTCCATGATGTCCGAGGACGCTTGCGCCTGCATGACGGGCGAGGCGCTCATGGCCATGCCCGCGGCCCCGTAGCCGCCCCCGTAGAGCCCCGGCGGCGTCAGCACCTCGACGTGCGCGGGGGGCAGCTCGTCGATGAAGCGGCTGGGAAGCTGGCTCTGCCACTGCCCATGCACCCGCCGGTTGCCCGCGAAGCTGACCGTCGCCACGCGCTCCGCCCGCGTCAGCCCCACGTAGGCGAGCCGTCTCTCCTCCTCCAGGCCCTTCAGCCCCACCTCGTCGAGCGACCGCTGCGACGGGAACAGCCCGTCCTCCCAGCCCGGCAGGAACACGGCCGGGAACTCCAGCCCCTTGGCCGCGTGGAGCGTCATGAGAGTGACCTTCTCCTCGCCGTCCTCCGTGGCGTTGTCCATGACGAGGGAGACGTGCTCCAGGAACCCCTGGAGGCTGTCGAAGCCCTCGAGCGCCTTGACCAGCTCCTTGAGGTTCTCGAGCCGCCCCGCCGCGTCCGGGCTCCTCTCGGCCTTCCACATGGCCGTGTAGCCCGACTCGTCCAGGATCGTCTCGGCGAGGCCCACGTGCGCGTCCGGCTCCTCGATGGCCTGCCGGTGCCACCGCTCCACCGCCTCCACGAAGACCTTGAGCTCCGCGCCGCCCCTGCCGCCCACCAGGCGGCTCTCGACCGCGATGCGCGCCCCGTCCAGGAGGCCCACCCCGTTCCTGCGCGCGCAGACCTGGATCGCCTGCACGGCCTTGTCGCCCAGGCCCCTCTTGGGCGTGTTGACGATGCGCTCGAAGGCCAGGTCGTCGTCCGGGCTGATGACCAGCCGGAAGTAGGCCATGGCGTCCCGGACCTCCTGGCGCTCGTAGAAGCGCGGGCCGCCGATGACGCGGTAGGGCAGCCCGATGGTCAGGAAGCGGTCCTCGAAGGCGCGCATCTGGTGCGCGGCGCGCACCAATATCGCCACGCCCCCGGGCCGGATCGGGTCCATGCCGCGCGTGCCGCGCGCCATGGCCTCGACCTCCTCGCCCACCCAGCGCGCCTCCTCGTCGCCGTCCCAATGCCCGATGAGCCGGACCTTCTCGCCCTCGTTCAAGGCGGTCCACAGCGTCTTGCCCAGCCGTCCCTTGTTGCCGCTGATGACCGCGCTCGCGGCCGCCAGGATGTGCGGCGTGGATCGGTAGTTCTGCTCCAGCCGCACGACCACGGCGCCCGGAAAATCCTGCTCGAAGCGCAGGATGTTGCCGACCTCCGCGCCCCGCCAGCCGTAGATGCTCTGGTCGTCGTCGCCCACCACGCAGACGTTGCGCGACGGCCCCACGATCAGCCGCAGCCACAGGTACTGCGCGACGTTGGTATCCTGGTACTCGTCCACGAGCACGTAGCGCAGCCAGCGGTGGTACTGGGCCAGCACGTCGGCGTTCTCGCGGAAGATGCGGATGCAGTGGAGGAGCAGGTCGCCGAAGTCGACCGCGTTGAGGTCCAGGAGCCGCCGCTGATACGCGGCGTAGAGGTCCACGGCCTTGCCGTCATACGCGGAGGCGTCCGCCGCCGGGATGCGGTCCGGGTCCAGCGCCCTGTTCTTCCAGCCGTCGATGACCCCCGCGAGCTGCCGCGCCGGCCATCTCTTCTCGTCGATCCCCGCCGCCTGCACGAGCTGCCGGAGCAGCCGGAGCTGGTCGTCCGAATCGAGGATCGTGAAACTCGACTTGAGCCCCACCAGCTCCGCGTGCCGCCGCAGGAGCCGCGTGGAGACCGCGTGGAACGTGCCCACCCAGGGCATCCCCTCCACGGCCTCGCCCACCATGCGCCCGATGCGCGTCCTCATCTCGCGCGCGGCCTTGTTGGTGAAGGTCACGGCCAGGATCTCGTTGGGCCGCGCCCGCCCCGTGGTCAGCAGGTGCGCGATGCGCGCGGTCAGCGCCTTGGTCTTGCCCGTCCCCGCCCCCGCCAGCATCAGCACCGGCCCGTCGAGCGCCTCCACGGCGCGCCGCTGCTCGGGGTTGAGGCCGTCGAGCCAGGGCGCGGCGGCCTGGGGCACGGCCATGGCGCGGCGGGACAGGGGCAGGTCAGCGGAGGCGTCCATGACCCAGCACTCTAGCGCCGCGCTCCTCGCATGGGAAGCTCTCGTTCGCGTTATGTTCGCGCGAGCGCCCCGTGTTGACCCGGCCGCCCCCTCTGCTAGGTCGGGCGGCGACGGCGCCGTGCCGCCGCAGACCGCGCCTGCGCCGGAGGCCGCCCCCCATGACCGACACGCCCGCCGCCCCCGAGGCGCCGCACGCCTCCCATCCGTCCGCGCCCCAGCAGCGCGTCGGCCCCATCATCGTCTCGATCGGGCTCCTGCTCCTGCTGGCCTCGCTCGACCAGACCATCGTCTCGACGGCCCTGCCGACCATCGTGGCGGACCTGGGCGGGCTCGACCACCTCTCCTGGGTGGTCACCGCCTACATCCTGTCCTCGACGGTGGCCGCCCCCCTCTACGGCAAGGCGGGCGACCTCTACGGGCGGCGCAACGTCATCGTGCTGTCGGTCTCGCTGTTCCTCCTGGGCTCGGCGCTCTGCGGCCTGGCGAGCTCCATGGGCTTCCTGATCTTCGCCCGCGCCCTCCAGGGCTTCGGCGGCGGCGGCCTCTTCGTGCTGGCGCTGAGCGTGATCGGCGACGTCATCGCGCCGCGCGACCGGGGCAAGGTCCAGGGCGTCTTCGCGGCCGTCTTCGGGGTCTCCTCGGTCGTCGGCCCCCTCATCGGCGGCCTCTTCGTCCAGAACTTCTCGTGGAACTGGATCTTCTACATCAACATCCCCATCGGCGGCCTCGCCATCGCCGTCTTCCTGGCCTCCTTCCGCCCCGTGGGCCGGCGCGCCACGGGCGGCATCGACTGGCTGGGCGCGGCCTTCCTGTCCATCGGCCTCGCGGCGCTGACGCTCTTCACGAGCCTGGGCGGCCGCACGCTGGCCTGGGACGCGCCCGCCGAGCTGGCCCTGGCCGCGGGCGCCCTCCTCTTCCTCGCCCTCTTCCTGTGGGCCGAGACCCGCGCGCCCGAGCCCATCCTTCCCCTCTGGCTCTTCCGCCGCAACGTCTTCTGGGTGACCTCCGTCATCGGCTTCATCGCCGGGGCCGCGATGTTCGGGGCGGTGACCTTCCTGCCGCTCTACCTCCAGATCTCGCTGGGCCTCTCGCCCACCGAATCGGGCTTCATGCTGATCCCCATGACGGTGGGCATCCTGATCGCCTCCACCGTCGCGGGCCGCGCCATGGCCGCCACGGGCCGCTACAAGTGGCTCCCCATCGCCGGCACGGCCGTGCTCGGCCTCGCCATGCTGTCGCTGTCGCGGCTCCAGCCCGACACGCCCCTGTGGCTCTTCGGGACCGAGCTGGTCTTCGTGGGCCTGGGCATGGGCTGCATCTTCCCCGTGGTCACCACGGCCGTGCAGAACGCCGTGCCCAAGGAGGTGCTGGGCACGGCCACGGCCGCCGGCCTCCTCTTCCGCCAAGTGGGCGGCTCTCTCGCCGTGGCGGCCTTCGGGGCGATGTTCACGGGCGGCCTCGCGGCGGCGCTGGGGGGCGTCCAGTTGCCGGGCGAGATCGGACCGGCCATGGTCGCGGGCCTGGACCCGGCCTTGCGGGACTCGGTGTCGCTCGGAGTCGCGGACGCCCTGCGCCCTATCTTCCTGACGGCCGCCGTGCTGGCGGCGCTCGGCTTCCTCTTCTCGCTCGTCCTGGAGGAAGTCACCCTCACCAACCGGCGGGTCCCGCAGGGCGAGTGACCCCCTTGCCTTTCGCGGCAACGCGGCATTCTCATGCTGCGACCGCGAAAGGCCCCCTCATGCCCGAGTTCCAGAAGATCCTCGTCGCCAACCGGGGCGAGATCGCCATCCGCGTCATGCGCGCCGCCAACGAGATGGGCAAGCGGACGGTCGCCGTCTACGCCGAGCAGGACAAGCTCGGCCTGCACCGCTTCAAGGCCGACGAGGCCTACCAGGTGGGCGAGGGCCTGGGCCCCGTGGCCGCCTACCTGTCCATCCCCGAGATCGTCCGCGTGGCCAAGATGAGCGGCGCCGACGCCATCCACCCCGGCTACGGGCTCCTGTCCGAGAACCCCGACCTCGTGGACGCCTGCGAGGCCGCGGGCGTGACCTTCATCGGCCCCACATCGGCCTCCATGCGCGCCCTGGGCGACAAGGCGTCCGCGCGAAGGGTCGCCATCGAGGCGGGCGTGCCGGTGATCCCCGCCACCGAAGTCCTGGGCGACGACATGGAGGAGGTGCGCCGGCAGGCCGACGCCATCGGCTATCCCCTGATGCTCAAGGCCTCCTGGGGCGGCGGCGGGAGGGGCATGCGCCCCATCGCCTCCCCCGAGGACCTGGAGGCCAAGGTGCGCGAGGGAAGGCGCGAGGCCGAGGCCGCCTTCGGCAACGGCGAGGGCTACCTGGAGAGGATGATCCTGCGCGCCCGGCACGTCGAGGTCCAGATCCTCGGCGACAAGCAGGGCCGCATCTACCACCTCTGGGAGCGCGACTGCACCGTGCAGCGGCGCAACCAGAAGGTCGTGGAGCGCGCCCCCGCCCCCTACCTCAGCCAAGAGCAGCGCGAAGAAGTCTGCGCCATGGCCGTGCGCCTCTGCGCCCACGTGGGCTACGAATGCGCCGGGACGGTCGAGTTCCTCCAGGACATGGACACCGGCGCCTTCTACTTCATCGAGGTCAACCCGCGCGTCCAGGTCGAGCACACCGTCACCGAGGAGGTGACCGGCATCGACATCGTGCGCGCCCAGATCCTCATCGAGGAAGGCAAGAGCCTCGCCGAGGCCACCGGCGTCGCGCGCCAGGAGGACGTCATGCTGCTGGGCCACGCGCTGCAATGCCGCGTGACCACCGAGGACCCGCTCAACAGCTTCATCCCCGACTACGGCCGCATCCAGATGTATCGCAGCGCCACCGGCCCGGGCATCCGCCTCGACGGCGGCACGGCCTACTCGGGCGCCGTGGTCACGCGCTACTACGACTCGCTGCTCACCAAGGTCACGGCGAGGGCGCCGACGCCCGAGATGGCCATCGCCCGCATGGACCGCGCGCTGCGCGAGTTCCGCATCCGCGGCGTGAGCACCAACATCGAGTTCGTGGTCAACCTGCTCAAGCACCCGACCTTCCTGGGCAACGCCTACACCACCAAGTTCATCGACACGACGCCCGAGCTTTTCACGTTCCGCGCCCGCGAGGACCGCGCCACGCGGCTCCTCACCTACATCGCCGACGTGACCGTCAACGGCCACCCCGAGGCCGCGGGGCGCCCCAAGCCCCCGGCCGAGGCCCGCCCCGCCAAGCCCCCCGTGGCGGCGCTGACGACCTGGCAGGCCGGCACGCGCCAGCTCCTGGACGAGAAGGGGCCCAGGGCCGTCGCCGACTGGATGAAGGCGCAGACGCGGCTCCTCGTCACCGACACGACCATGCGCGACGGGCACCAGAGCCTGCTGGCCACGCGGATGCGCAGCATAGACATGGTGCGCGCGGCGCCCTCCTACGCCGCCATGCTCCCGCAGCTCTTCTCCGTCGAGTGCTGGGGCGGGGCCACCTTCGACGTGGCCTACAGGTTTCTCCAGGAGGACCCCTGGCAGCGCCTGCGCGACGTGCGCGCGCGCCTGCCCAACCTCCTCACGCAGATGCTCCTGCGCGCGTCCAACGCGGTCGGCTACACCAACTACCCCGACAACGTGGTGCGCGCCTTCACGCTCCAGGCGGCGCGGTCGGGCGTGGACGTGTTCCGCGTCTTCGACTCGCTCAACTGGGCCGAGAACATGCGCGTGGCCATGGACGCCGTCCTGGAGAGCGGCAAGGTCCTGGAGGCCGCCATCTGCTACACCGGCGACGTCCTGGACCCGTCGCGCGCGAAGTACGACCTCAAGTACTACGTGGCCTTGGCCAAGGAGCTGGAGGGGGCCGGCGCCCACGTCCTCGGCCTCAAGGACATGGCCGGGCTGCTGAAGCCCTCCGCCGCCGCCCCTCTCGTCAAGGCGATCAAGGGCGCCGTGTCGATCCCCATCCACCTGCACACCCACGACACCTCGGGCGCGGGCCTCGCCACCCTTCTCGCCGCCGCCGCGGCCGGCGTGGACGCGGTGGACGCGGCCATGGACGCCTTCTCGGGCACCACCTCGCAGCCCACGCTGGGCTCGCTCGTGGAGGCGCTGCGCCACACCCAGCGCGACACGGGCCTCGATCCGGCCGCCATCCGCACCCTGTCCAACTACTGGGAGGCCGTGCGCGTGCAATACGCGGCCTTCGAGGCCGGGCAGATGGCCCCGGCCTCCGAGGTCTACCTCCACGAGATGCCCGGCGGCCAGTTCACCAACCTCAAGGCCCAGGCCCGCAGCTTGGGCCTGGAGGAGCGCTGGCACGAGGTCGCGCAGGCCTACGCCGACGCCAACATGATGTTCGGCGACATCGTGAAGGTGACGCCGTCCAGCAAGGTCGTGGGCGACATGGCCCTCATGATGGTGGCTCAGAACCTCACCCGCGCGCAGGTCGAGGACCCCGCGACCGACGTGGCCTTCCCCGACAGCGTCGTGGACATGATGAGGGGCAACATCGGCCAGCCCCCCGGCGGCTGGCCGCCCGCCATCCAGGCCAAGGTGCTCAAGGGCGAGGCGCCGCTCACGCAGCGCCCCGGCGCCGCCATGCCCGCCGTGGACCTGGACGCCGCACGCGCGAGGCTCGCCGCCGACCTCAAGCGCGAGCCCACCGGCGAGGAGCTCCAGAGCCACCTCATGTATCCCAAGGTCTTCCTCGACTATGTCGCCCGCGACCGCCTCTACGGCCCCGTGCGCGCCCTGCCCACGAGGACCTTCCTCTACGGCATGGAGCCGGGCGAGGAGATCAGCGTGGAGATCGACCCGGGCAAGACCCTGGAGGTCCGGCTCCAGGCCGTGGGCGAGACCAGCGACGAGGGCGAGGTGCGCGTCTTCTTCGAGCTCAACGGCCAGCCCCGCACGATCCGCGTCCCCAACCGCGCGGCCGCCGCCAAGGCGCCCGTGCGCCCCAAGGCGGAGGCCGGCAACCCCCGCCACGTGGGCGCGCCCATGCCCGGCGTCGTGGCCACCGTGGCCGCCCAGCCGGGCAAGCCCGTGGCGGCGGGCGACCTGCTCCTGACCATCGAGGCCATGAAGATGGAGACCGGCATCCACGCCGACCGCGACGGCACGGTGGGCGCGGTCCACGTCCAGCCCGGCGCCCAGGTGGACGCCAAGGACCTGCTCGTGGAGATGGCCTGAGCCCGGCCCAGGCCCCGGCCCAGGCACGGCCGCGCGCCGCCCGAGGGGCGGGCGCGGGTCGGGCTGCGGGGCGGGGCGATTCGGGCGCATGGGACTCCTCTCGGGCTCTGGCCGGGAGGATGGCGCCTCGGGGTTAACGAAGCGTAGCGGCACCGCGCGTTGCGCCCGCCCCGCCCCGCCCCTCGCGCCGCGCTCAGCCGGGGACCAGCGGGAAGGGCGTCAGCGCCGTGGGCCGCGCCTTGGAGAGGTCGGCCGCGCGGTCGCCCAGGAAGAGCCGGCCGTCGCGCATCGCCACCAGGTCGTATTCCCCCATGGCCGCCATCAGCGAGGGCACGAAGCCGCAGCCCTGGCTGGTCAGGTCGAGCGCGACGCCCACCTGCAGCGCGCAGCCCTGGGCCGCGAACATCTGGACGCCCGCCTCGCTCAGCGCGGTGATGCGGCGGCGGTCGGCGGGGAAGATGGCCTCGAAGGCGCCGTCCACGGCCGCCGAGGGGCCGCCCAGGACGAAGCGGCCGCCCACGTCGAGGCGGAACAGGGCCTGGGCGGCCTCGGGGTCCGCGAAGGCGGTGAAGGTCACGCTCCAGCGGTCGGCCTCGAAGGCGAAGTCGCGCGTGCCCTGGATCGGCCCCATGGCCTCGGGCGCGGCGCTGACCCAGCGGCCGGCGAGGGCGGGCGGCTCGGCCAGGGCGGGCGCGGCGAGGAGGAGGGCGGCGAGGAGGGGGGCAAGGCGGGGGGTCATGGCGTCTCCTGGGCAGGGGTCGCCGAGGAACGTCGCACCGGGCGGGGCATCAGGCCAATTGATTGCGTCGAACGAGTCCATAAGCTGCGCCGCATGGACCCGCGCCGCCTCGACATCCCGCTGCTGGTCGCGCTCCAGGCGGTGCTGCGAGAGGGGAGCGTCACGGCCGCCGCCGCGCGGCTGCACCGGACGCAGCCCGCCGTGTCGGCGGCGCTGGCGCGGGCGCGGGCGCTGTTCGGCGACCCGCTGCTGGTGCGCTCGGGCGCGCGGCTGGTGCCGACCGAGCGCGCCCGGGCGCTCGCCCCCCGCATTGACGCGGCGCTGGCGGGGGTGGCGGGGCTGCTGGCGCCCGAGGGGTTCGACCCGGCCCGCGCCGAGCGGCGCTTCCTGGCCACCGCCAACGACCTGTCGGAGATGCTGCTGCTGCCGGCGCTGGCGGCAGCGGTGGCGGCGGCGGGGCCGGGCCTGTCGCTGGTGCTGCGGTCGTCCGAGGCGCTGCCGGCGGGGGGGCCGGAGGGCATGGAGGGGCGCATGGACCTGGTCTACGCGGGCGTGGGCCTGCCCGCGCCCTACGTGACGCGGGTGCTGTTCGAGGAGGGGTTCGTGGTGATCGCCCGGCCCGGCCATCCGGCCTTCGCCCGCCCGCCCTCGGCCGAGGGCTTCGCGGCGCTGCCGCAGGTGCTGGTGGCGCCGCGCGGCGACGGCGGGGGCGGGCCGATAGACGAGGCGCTGGCGCGGCGGGGCCTGCGGCGGCGCGTGGCGGTGGTGGTCACGCGCTTCGCGGCGCTGCCGGCGATGCTGGCGGCCTCCGACCTCGTGGCCTGCGTGCCCTCGCGCTTCGCCGCGCTGGCGGGCGGCGCGGTGGAGGCCCATCCGCTGCCCTTCGACGGCCCGCGCTTCCTGATGCGCCTGGGCTGGCACCGGCGCCACGAGGGCGACCCCGGGCACCGCTGGCTGCGCGGGGCGGCGCTGGCGGCGGCGGGGGCGGGGGCGGCGCCATGATCCTCGTCACCGCCGCCACCGGCAACGTCGGGAGCGCCACCGTCGCGGCGCTGGTCGCGCGCGGGCTCGCGGTGCGCGCGGCCTCGCGCGCGGCGACGCCCGTGGCGGGCGCCGAGGCGGTGGCGCTGGACCTGGCCGACCCCGCCACCTGGGAGGGGGCGCTGGGCGGCGTGCGTGGCACGTTCCTGCTGATCCCGCCGGGCCTGGGCGGCAGGCCCCTCCTGCCCTTCCTCGCCCGCGCCCGGGGCTTCGGCGCCGGACCCTTCGCCTTCCTGTCCGTGCAGGGGGCGGAGTCCTCGCGCCTCGTGCCCCACCGCGCCGTGGAGGATGCGCTGACGGCCGGCCCGCGCGACTGGACGATCCTGCGGCCCGGCTTCTTCGCGCAGAACCTCGGGGACGCCTACGGCCGCGACATCCGCGACGACTCGCGCCTCCACGTCCCCGCGGGCCGCGCCCGCGTCGCCTGGACCGACGCGCGCGACCTGGGCGAGGTGGCGGCCACGGCGCTGGCGGAGCCCGAGGCGCACGCCGGCGCCGCCTACCCGCTCACCGGCGCCGAGAGCCTGTCCTTCGCCGAGGCCGCCGCGATCATGTCGGACACGCTGGGCCGGCCGGTCCGCTACGAGCCAGCGGGCGCCCTGGGCTACCTGCGCCACCTGCGCCGCCGGGGCACCCCCTGGGTCCAGGCGCTGGTCTACCTGCGCCTCCATGTGGGCCTGCGCTGGGGCGAGGGCGACCGGCCAACGCCGGACCTCGGGCGCCTGCTGGGGCGGGCGCCCCGGACGCTCGGGGACTAGGTGCGCGACCACGCGGGCCTCTGGCGATAGCCCCCTTGCGGAGCGATGCGGGCTTGTCTAGGTGACGGCCCACGGAGCGGGCGGGCGTAGCTCAGGGGTAGAGCATCACCTTGCCAAGGTGAGGGTCGTGAGTTCGAATCTCATCGCCCGCTCCAGTAACCTCTTCCTAACCTCTCCGGCGTAGCGTGCCTCCCCAGGGAGGCGCCATGTTCCAGGACCGCATCACGCCCGAGGCTCCGCACGCTCCGCCGCGCGAGGGCGCCGAGGAGATCCTCCAGAAGCTCGACGACCTCGCGCGCCTCCTGCTGCGCCGCGACGGCGACCGGCTGGCCGAGGCGCTGGGGCGCCTGGACGCTCTGGAGGCCGAGGTGGGGCGGCTGCGCGAGGTGGAGGCGCGGCTCCAGGCGGCGCTGGCCGACCAGGGCCGGTTCCTCCTCGACGGCCTCCTGGCCGAGCGCGACCGGACCGCCGAGGCGATCGCGGCCCAGGCCCGGCGCCTGGAGGCGGTCGAGGCCGGGGGCGGTGGCGCCGGCCTCGCGGGCTGCCTGGGCACCTTGCGCGACCTGTCGGCGCATCTCGAATCGGTGGCGCTCGACCGCCTGCCCGGCAACGGCCGGGCCATCCGCGCGGCGCTCGACGACCTCGCCGCCCGGCTGGCGCGGATGGAGGCCCGGGGCGGCCCCCCCTTCGAGGGCGCCTGGGCGCTGAGCCTGGAGCCCGAGCCCCCTGCCCCGGCCCCCTCCCCGCCCCCCGAGGGCATAGACGACGCGGTGGCGCGCCTCCTGGGCGAGGTGGGGGACGGCGACGGCTTCGAGACGGTCTGGCCCCGCTCCGACGCCCCCGAGCCCGTCGCCGGGGCCGCGCGCCGCCACGCCCCCGAGGAGGAGGCGGCCGCGCCTGACGAGGGCGCCGCCGCCGGGCCGCCCTCCGACCCGCCGGAACCCCCGCTCCTGCTGCGCCCCGCCCTCTGATTCCCGCCGGGCCATCCCGGCTGGCCCTCCGCACCGCCCCTGCGCACCGGCCCTCCGCACGGGCTCCCCGCGCTGGGCTTCCCGCGCCGGCCTCCCCGCGCTGGGCTCCCGGCTTGCGCGCGCGGCCCACCGAGCGCCGTCGAGCCCCGGGATGGCCGAGGTCGCCTGCGGCGGTCCCGCGCGCACGGGGGGTCGGGGCTCCCGAGCGTCCGCGAGCGGAGCGTCAAGACGGCGGTCCGGCGCGCACGGGGTCAAGGGGAGCGGTCGTTCTCGACCCCATGCAGGCCCAGGCGGTCCCACGCGCGTAGCGGATCAAGGGACCGCATCTCGGCCTGGAACGCGCGCCGCGTGGCGGTCCCGCGCGCGTAGCGGGCCAAGTGGTCCACGCCCATCAGCTTCGTGGCCGTGTCGGGCGGTCCCGCGCGGGTAGGGGGCCGAGGGCTCCGGCCACGCCCTTGAGCTTGACTGGGGAGGCGGTCCCGCGCGCGTAGGGGGTCAAGGACACCAGCGTATCCCCGCCGGGGTGGGCCTGAGGCGGTCCCGCGCGTAGGGGGCCAAGGTCGGCGGATGTCCGCACGCGGCCGAACTGGGCGGCGGTCCCTCGCGCGGAAGGGGGTCGAGGACCAGCCCTCGCGCCGCGCAGCCGGTCTCGGCGGCGGTCCCGCGCGCAGGTGTTTCGGGGCCGACCACTGGGCGCCCAAGGTGGTCCCACGCGCGAGGGTGCAACGCTCTCGGCGGCGCGAGGTGGGGCGGTCCCGCGCGCGCCGGAGGTCAAGGGCGGCGCGCTACGCGCCCGGCCACCGGGCCGAGGCGGCCCCGCGCGCGCAGGGGGTCAAGGCGGATGCGCGCGGTGGCGGCGATGCGCTCCGGGGCGGTCCCCCGCGCGCCGGCGGTCAAGCGGTGGACGCGTGTCGGCACCTCGCCCCGCGCCGGCGGTGCCGCGCGCGCAGGGGATCGGGGCGGTCGTTCCCTCGGTCATCGCTCCGGGGCCGGCCGCCGCGCGCGCGGGGGATCGGGGCCCTCCGAAAGACATACGGGCTGTCGCTGGACCCGGCCGCCGCGCGCGGGGGATCGGGGACGGAGCGTCGCGCCGGGGGCCGCCGGGGGCAGCGGGCCCGCACCCCGAGGGGAGGCCGGGGATCGGGCGAGGCCGCCCGGTGGCCTCGCCCGTCAGGCCGACGCGGCCGGCGCCTCCACCCAGCCGCCCTCGCGCGAGGACCGCCCGATCGCCTCCACGAGGCCCTGGACCCCTGCGCCGGCCGCGAAGCCGAAGGGCTCCGGGCCGCCCGACGCGACGGCGGACAGGAAGCCGGCCATCTCGGCGGCCTTGAGGTCGTTGAAGCCGATCTGGTGGCCCGGCGCCGGCGTGAAGCGCCCGTAGGGCGGATGCGCCGGCCCCGCCTCGATGCGCCGGAAGCCCCGCCGGCCCAGGGGGTCGTCGCTGGCGTAGAGGTGCAGCTCGTTGAAGCGCTCCTGCGTGAAGAGGAGGGCGCCGCGCGTGCCGTAGACCTCGACGTCGTGCTGCATGGTCCGGCCCGTGGCCACCCAGGAGGCCTCGACGCTGCCCGTGGCGCCGGAGGCGAAGCGCAGGTGGGCGCGGGCGATGTCGTCCACCTCCACGGCGCGCCGGCCGCCCCGCCCGTCGGGGCGCTCGGGGATCACCGTGACCAGCTCGCCCCGCACCCGCGCGACCGGGCCGCAGAGGAACTCGGCCGTGGCGAGCGCGTGGCTGCCGATGTCCGCGAGCGCCCCGCCGCCCGCCGGGTCGTGGCGGAAGGACCAGGGGGCGTCGGGGTCGGCCATGTAGTCCTCCGCGTGGATGCCGCGGTAGCTGACGGGCTCGCCGATCTCCCCGCCGCGGACGATGTCGCGGGCCGCGATCAGCATGGGGTTGCAGAGGTAGTTGAAGCCCACCTGCGTGACGACGCCCGCCGCCCGGGCGGCCCGGGCCATCTCCTGGCAGTCGGCGTGGGAGGGGGCGAGCGGCTTCTCGCAGTGCACGTGCCGCCCGGCCGCGACCGCCGCCAGCGCCATCTCCTTGTGGAGCGCGTTGGGCGCCGCGATGGACACCACGTCCACCTCCGCCAGCATCCCCCGCCAGTCGGCCGTCGCCCTGGCGAAGCCCAGCGACTCGGCCGCCCGTCGCGCCGCCTCCTCGGTCACGTCCGCCAGCACCGCCAGGACCGGCTCCACGGGCAGGTCGAAGACTCTCGCCGCCGTGGCGTAGCCCAAGGCGTGCGCCCGCCCCATGAAGCCCGATCCGATCAGCCCGATCCGCACGCCGCGCTTGGCCATGCCGCCCTCCTCTTTCGCCGGCCCCCGGGCCATGCCCCCGGGGGCGCGTCAAGCCGAACCCCGCAGCGCTGACGGCCTGCGCTCCCCGCCCCGTGAGGGGAAGACCCCGGCTCCGTTTCATGGGGGGAAAGAAGTTTGACAGCCATGGCGCCCCCTCCTAGCCTGCCCCCGTCAGCATGGGGAGGGAGCATGGCGCGCGTGGCGGTGATCGGGGCGGGGCCGTCGGGGCTCGCGCAGCTGCGGGCCTTCCAGTCGGCGCAGGAGAAGGGCGCCGAGATCCCCGAGGTCGTGTGCTTCGAGAAGCAGGCCGATTGGGGTGGCCTGTGGAACTACTCGTGGCGCACGGGGCTCGACGAGCACGGCGAGCCCGTCCACTGCTCCATGTACCGCTACCTGTGGTCGAACGGCCCCAAGGAGGGGTTGGAGTTCGCCGACTACAGCTTCGAGGAGCACTTCGGCCGCCAGATCGCCAGCTACCCGCCCCGGGCCGTCATGTTCGACTACATCGAGGGGCGGGTGAGGAAGGCGGGCGTCAGGCCCTGGATCCGCTTCTGCCACGCCGTGCGGCGCGTGACCTGGGACGAGGCGCGCCAGAGGTTCACGGTGATCGCGCACGACCTGAAGGCCGACCAGGAGGTGAGCGAGGAGTTCGACTGGGTGGTGGTGGCCACCGGCCACTTCTCGGTGCCCAACGTGCCGGAGTTCCCCGGCTTCGACACGTTCAACGGGCGCATCCTGCACGCCCACGACTTCCGCGACGCGCGCGAGTTCGCGGGCAAGGACCTCCTGCTGGTGGGCACCAGCTACTCGGCCGAGGACATCGGCTCGCAGTGCTGGAAGTACGGCGCCAGCAGCGTCACGGTCAGCCACCGCACCGCGCCCATGGGCTACGACTGGCCCCCCAACTGGCGCGAGGTGCCGCTGCTCGCCCGCGTGGACGGCAACGTGGCGACCTTCCGGGACGGGCAGACCGCGAAGGTGGACGCCATCATCCTGTGCACGGGCTACAAGCACCACTTCCCCTTCCTGCCCGACGACCTGCGCCTGAGGACGCGCAACCGGCTGGCGGCGGCGGACCTCTACAAGGGCGTGGTCTGGGCGCGCAACCCGAGGCTCTTCTACCTCGGCATGCAGGACCAGTGGTACACGTTCAACATGTTCGACGCCCAGGCCTGGTACGCGCGCGACGTGATGCTCGGCCGCCTGAGCGTGCCCGCGACGGTCGAGGAGCGCCTCGCCGACGCCCGCGCGCGCGAGGAGGCGGAGGACCGCAACTGCGACGCGCATGACGCCATCGAGTATCAGGGCGCCTACGTGCGGGAGCTGATCGAGCTGACCGACTACCCGTCCTTCGACATCGAGGCCGTCAACGAGGCCTTCTTCGAGTGGAAGGATCACAAGAAGAAGGACATCATGGGCTTCCGCGACAACGCCTACCGCAGCGTGATGACCGGGAGCATGGCGCCCGTCCACCACACGCCCTGGAGGGAGGCGCTGGAGGACAGCCTGGAGAGCTACCTGCGGCCATGACGGAGCTCCTGCGCATCGGCCCGCCGCGCCCGTCGCGCGCCCGCGCCTGGGGGCTCGGCCCCGGGCGCGAGAGGCACGAGGTGCCCGGCGGGGGGGCGCGGCTCCTCGCGCTGGCGGCGGGGGATCGCGTCACGGTCACGGACGTGGAGGGCGCGCAGGCGGCCGAGGTGGCCGTCTGGCCAGACCCGGCCGTCCTCGGGCTGCGGGCCACCGGCCCGGCCCTGGCGCTGCGCGGCGTCCTTCTCGACCCCGGCGCCGAGCCCCTGCGGCGCGGGCTCCTGCGGCGCGGCCTGGACGCGGGGGCGGCGCGCGCGGCCCGCCTCCCGGGCGGCGCGCCGGGCGCGTCGGAGAGCTTCGTGGCGAGCGCTCCCTGCACGGTCGCCGTCACCGCCCCGGGCGGCGCCATGTCGCCCGACGCCTCCGACACGGCCACGCCGCTCCTCGTCGTCATCGAGCGCGCCGCCCGCGCCGACGCCCTCTCCCACGACCTGCCCGAGCCGCTCGCCGACCCCCTTCTCGACCTGCGCGTGGCCTCCGCCACCGCCGAGGCCTTCGCGGTGAGGGCCGGCGACTGGATTCAGGTCATCGACGTGGACGGGCGGCAATGCACCGACTTCCAGGCCTTCTCGGCCAGGAAGCTCGACCGGGGCCGGCAGCTCCCGATAGACGTGACGACCTCGCGCACGCTGATGGGCCACGACTTCTCGCGCCCCGGGCTCCACTCCAAGTACTACGACGTGGAGATGGAGCCTCTCGTGGAGGTGGTCCAGGACACGGTGGGGCGCCACGACGCCTTCGCGCTGGCCTGCTCGGCCAAGTACTACGACGACATCGGCTATCCCGGCCACGCCAACTGCTCGGAGAACTTCAACCGCGCGCTCGCGCCCCACGGCGTGGACGCGCGGCCCGGCTGGATGGCCGTCAACCTGTTCTTCAACACCGCCATAGACGCCACGGGCGCCGTGGTCTCGGACGAGCCCTGGTCGCGGCCCGGCGACTTCGTCCTCTTCCGCGCGCTCACCGACCTCGTCTGCGTCAACAGCGCCTGCCCCGACGACACCACGCCGGCCAACGGCTGGCGCCTCACGGACATCCACGTGCGCACCTACTCGGGCGCCGAGCGCTTCAGCCGCGCCGTGGCGACCCGCGCGCTTCCCGACTCGGAGCCCCGCATGACGAAGGACGCCCCCTTCGCGCCTCGCACCGCCGCCCTCACGGGCCACGTCGCGGAGTATCGCGGCTTCTGGCTGCCTCAGGCCTACTCGTCCGAAGGCCCGCTGTCCGAATACTGGGCCTGCCGCGAGAAGGTCGTGGTCATGGACCTCTCGCCCTTGCGCAAGGTGGAGGTCACGGGGCCGGACGCGGAGGCGCTCTGCGACTGGGTGCTGACGCGGGACGTGAGCAAGCTGAGCGAGGGCGGCGTCGTCTACTCGGCCCTCTGCCACCCGCACGGGGGCATGATCGACGACGGCACGCTCTTCCGGCTCGGCCGCGACAACCTGCGCTGGGTCTGCGGGGACGACCTGTCGGCCGTCCACATCCGCGAGGAATGCGCGCGCCTCGGCCTCAACGCGCTGGTGCGGACCTCGACGGACCAGCTCTGCAACCTCGCGGTCCAGGGGCCGCTGTCGCGCGACCTGCTCAAGGAGATCGTGTGGACCGCGCCGCACCGGACGGCGCTGGCGGACCTGACGTGGTTCCGCTTCGTGCCCGCGCGCCTCGGCGGCCCCACGGGGGCGCCGCTGGTGGTCTCCCGCACCGGCTACACCGGGGAGCTCGGCTACGAGGTCTTCTGCCACCCCAAGGACGCGCTCGCCCTCTGGGACGCGGTCTGGGAGGCGGGCCAGCCCTTGGGCCTCAAGCCCATGGGCCTCCTCGCGCTCGACACCGTGCGCATCGAGGCGGGGCTGGTCTTCGCCGGCGCCGAGTTCGACTCGACCACCGACCCCTTCGAGGCCGGCATCGGCTTCACGGTGCCGCTCAAGACCAAGGCAAGGGACTTCCTCGGCCGCGAGGCGCTGATCCGCCGCAAGGAGCACCCGAGCCGCCGCTTCGTGGGCCTGCACGTCGAGGGCGAGGAGGCCGTGGGCCACGGCGACCCCCTCTTCGCGGGGCGCGCGCAGGTGGGGGTCGTGACATCGGCCACCCGCTCGCCGATCCTCGGGCGGCAGGTGGCGCTGGCGCGCGTGGACGTGGCGCACGCGGAGCTGGGCACGTCCCTGGAGGTGGGCCGGCTCGACGGCCGCCAGAAGCGCATCGGGGCGACCGTCACGCCGCCGGTGCACTACGACCCCAAGAAGCTGCGGCCGCAGGCTTGACGGACGCGGCGCGCTGAAGCGCGCCCTACGGCCTCTGCCTCCGTAGGGTGCGCTTCAGCGCACCGCCCCGTCAGACGTCCAACGTGTTGTCCCGCTCCCACTCCGTGAAGTGGGCCGTGTAGGCGTTCCACTCGTCCGTCTTGAGCTTCACGTAGGCGCGGCTGAACTCGTCGCCCAGGGCGCTCTTCAGCGTCTCGTCGCGGTCGAAGTCGCGCAGCGCGTCGAGCAGGTTGAGCGGCAGCTTGGAGCCGTGCTTCACCGTGTGCCCCTGCTCGTACATGTTGACGTCCGAGCGCGGCCCCGGGTCGGCCGACGTGCGGCACCCGTCGAGGCCGGCCGCGAGGATGACCGCCTGGAGGAGATAGGGGTTGGCCGCCCCGTCCGGCAGGCGCAGCTCGAAGCGGCCGGGGCCGGGGACGCGCACCATGTGGGTGCGGTTGTTGCCCGTCCAGGTCACGGTGTTGGGCGCCCAGGTCGCCCCCGAGACGGTGCGCGGCGCGTTAATCCTCTTGTAGCTGTTGACGGTCGGGTTGGTGATCGCCGCCATGGCCGAGGCGTGGCGCATGATGCCGCCCAGGAAGTGTTTTCCGCGCTGCGAGAGGCCCAAGCTGTCCTCGTCGTCCGCGAAGGCGTTGCGCCTGCCGTCCAGGTCCCACACCGAGATGTGCGCGTGGCAGCCCGAGCCCGTCAGCCCCTTGAAGGGCTTGGGCATGAAGGTCGCCCTCAGCCCGTGCTTCTCGGCCACGCTGCGCATCATGAACTTGAAGAAGCTGTGCTTGTCGGCCGTCTGGAGCGCGTCGTCATACTTCCAGTTCATCTCGAACTGGCCGGTCGCGTCCTCGTGGTCGTTCTGGTAGGGCTCCCAGCCCATCTGGAGCATGTAGTCGCAGGCCTCGGCGATCACGTCGTAGCGCCGCATGACCGCCTGCTGGTCGTAGCAGGGTTTCACCGCGTTATCATGGGGATCGGAGACCTCCTTGCCGTCCGCGCTGAGCAGGAAGAACTCAGGCTCCACGCCGGTCCTGACGCGCAGCCCCTCCTTGGCGGCCTCGGCGATGACGGCCTTGAGCACGTTGCGCGGCGCCTGATCGACGAGCTTGCCTTCCATGGTCGCCGTGGCGGCCACCCAGGCCACCTCGGGCTTCCAGGGAAGCTGGATCACCGAGTCGGGGTCCGGGATGGCCATGAGGTCCGCGTGGGCTGGCGTGAGGTCCAGCCAGGTGGCGAAGCCCGCGAAGCCCGCCCCCTCCACGCTCATGTCCGCGATCGCCTGGCGCGGCACGAGCTTGGCGCGCTGGCCGCCGAAGAGGTCCGTGTAGGAGATCATGAAGTACTTGACGCCCTTCTCGCGGGCGAAGGCGTCGAGGTCGATGGCCATGGTCGTTCCCCTGTCGAAGCCCCCCGTTGCCTCGGGGGGTCGTGGTCAGCTTACCCGATCGGCTCGCAGCGCACCTGCGTGCGCACCGAGTTGGCGATGAAGCATTCGTCGTGCGCCGCATGGTGCAGCGCGTCCTGGTCGGCGGGCCGCGCCGACCCCCAGGCCACGCGCGGGCGCAAGGTCACGCGGGACACCCAGAAGCGGCCGTCAGCGCGCCGCTCCAGGACGCCCTCCGCCTCGTCGTCGTAGCCGTCCACCACGTGCCCGGCCTTGGCCGCGAGGTGCAGGAAGCCCAGCATGTGGCAGGCGGAGAGAGAGGCGACGAGGGCCTCCTCCGGGTCCAGGCCCGCGGGGTCCGAGAAGCGCGGGACCACGTGCGGCGAGGAGGAGGCGCGGAAGGTGACGCCCCCGTCGAAGCGCCACTCATGGCCGCGCCCGTAGCGGTTGTCGGTGAAGGCCTCGCCCTCGCCGCGCCGCCACGACACGTGGGCCGTGAACGGCGTCACTTCCCGCGCCCCGGGATCCAGTCCGTCCCCGCCAAGGGCACCCCCGCCATGGCCGCCGCCTCCACGGTCAGCGCCACGAGGTCCTCGGGCTCCAGGTTGTGCAGGTGCGACTTGCCGCAGGCGCGCGCGATGGTCTGGGCCTCCAGGGTCATCACCTTGAGGTAGTTCTGCAACCTGCGCCCCCCGAGCACGGGGTCGAAGCGGGCCGCGAGCACGGGGTCCTGCGTGGTGATGCCCGCCGGGTCGCGCCCCTCGTGCCAGTCGTCGTAGGCCCCCGCCGTGGTGCCCAGCGCGTTGTACTCGGCCTCCCACTTGGGGTCGTTGTCCCCGAGCGCGATCATGGCGGCCGTGCCGATGGACACCGCGTCCGCGCCGAGCGCGAGCGCCTTGGCCACGTCCGCCCCCGTCCTGATGCCCCCCGACACGATCAGCTGCACCTCGCGGTGCATGCCGAGGTCCTGGAGCGCCTTCACGGCCTGCGGGATGCAGGCCAGCGTCGGCATGCCCACGTTCTCGATGAACACGTCCTGCGTCGCGGCCGTGCCGCCCTGCATGCCGTCCACGACCACGACGTCCGCGCCCGCCTTCACCGCGAGCGCCGTGTCGTAGTAGGGCCTGGCGCCGCCCACCTTGACGTAGATGGGCTTCTGCCAGTCGGTGATCTCGCGCAGCTCCAATATCTTGATCTCGAGGTCGTCCGGCCCCGTCCAGTCCGGGTGGCGGCAGGCGGATCGCTGGTCGATGCCTTTCGGCAGGTTGCGCATCTCCGCGACCCGGTCGCTGATCTTTTGCCCGAGCAGCATGCCGCCGCCGCCGGGCTTCGCCCCCTGCCCCACGACGATCTCGATGGCGTCGGCGCGGCGCAGGTCGTCGGGGTTCATGCCGTAGCGCGAGGGCAGATACTGATACACGAGGGTCTTGCTGTGCCCCCGCTCCTCCTCCGTCATCCCGCCGTCGCCCGTGGTGGTCGAGGTCCCCGCGGCCGTCGCGCCGCGCCCGAGCGCCTCCTTGGCGGGGCCGGAGAGCGCGCCGAAGCTCATGCCGGCGATGGTCACGGGGATGTCGAGGTGGATCGGCGCCTTCGCGTGCCGCGTCCCCAGCCACACGTCCGTCGCGCACCTTTCCCTGTATCCCTCAAGGGGATAGCGGCTGATGCTCGCACCCAGAAAGAGGAGGTCGTCGAAGTGCGGCAGGTGCCGTTTCGAGCCCCCCCCGCGGATGTCGTAGATGCCCGTGGCGGCCGCGCGCCTGATCTCGGCGTTGGCGTCGCGGGAGAAGGTGTGGGAGAAGCGCGGCGGCGTCCGCGGGAACTCGGTCATCAGTAGGCCCCCGCGTTGTCGATGTTGAACGTGTAGAGCTTTCTGGCCGACCCGTAGCGCCGGAACTCCTCCGGCCGGGCCTTGCCGTCGGCCTCGCCCCGCCTGAGCAGGTCCTCCAGCAGCTCCAGGTGCTCGGGCCGCACCTCCTTCTCGACGCAGTCCGCGCCCAGCGACTTGACCTTGCCCCGCACGAACAGCCGCGCCTCGTAGAGCGAATCCCCCAGCGCCTCGCCCGCGTCGCCCAGCACCACGAGGCTGCCCGATTGCGCCATGAAGGCGCTCATGTGGCCGATGCTGCCATGCACCACGATGCTGATGCCCTTCATGGAGATGCCGCAGCGCGACGAGGCGTTGCCCTTGATGACGAGGAGCCCGCCGCGCCCAGTCGCCCCCGCATACTGCGAGGCGTCGCCCTCCACCACCACGGTGCCGCTCATCATGTTCTCGGCCACGCCCGGCCCGGCCGAGCCCGTCACGCGGATCGTCGCCTGCTTGTTCATGCCCGCGCAGTAGTAGCCCGTGGTGCCGTTGACGGTGATGGTCACGGGCGCGTCCACGCCCGCGGCGATGGCATGGGAGCCCTTGGTGTTGACCACCTCCCAGCGCGTCTCGTTGGTGCCGGGGCGGAGCGCGTGGAGCGCGGCGTTGAGGGCCCGCAGCCCCTCCTTCTCCAAGTCGAAGGTGCGGACGGCGGCGTCGGCGACGGGCGAGTGCAGCATTCAGCGTTCCCAGAAGTAGACGGTGGCCGGCTCGGGCTCCCACACGCGGGCCCCCTCGATGCCCGGCAGGCCCACCATGGCGCGATACTCGCTCCCGAAGGCCACGTAGCGGTCCGTCTCGGCCATCACGGCGGGCTTGCAGGCGATGGGGTCGCGCACGACGCCGAAGCCGTCCTTGGTGCCCACCACGAAGGTGAAGAAGCCGTCGAGGTCGCTCAGCGTCCCCTCCAGCGCCTCCCCGAGCCCCGCCCCCTCCGCCATGCGGTGGCTGAGGTAGGCCGCCGCCACCTCCGTGTCGTTCTCGGTCTCGAAGGTCATGCCGGCGCGCCTCAGCGTGCGGCGCACGGCGTTGTGGTTGCTGAGGCTCCCGTTGTGCACGAGGCACTGGTCAGGCCCCGTCGAGAACGGGTGCGCCCCCATGGTCGTCACGGCCGACTCGGTGGCCATGCGCGTGTGCCCGATGCCGTGGGTGCCCGACATGGAGGCGAGGTCGAAGCGCCGCGCCACGTCGCGGGGCAGGCCGACCTCCTTGTAGATCTCGATGCCCGTGCCCGCGCTCATGACGCGGACCGTGGGGCGCAGATCGCCCAGCCGCGCCCGCGTGGCGTCCAGCTCGGCCTCGGGCACCTCGATGACCGCATGGGTGTCCTTGACCTCCACCTCGGCCTCCAGGGCCTCGGCGAGGCCCGGGAAGTCGCGGGCGGGGTCGGCGGACTGCACCGTGAGCCTGGCCCGCCCGGGCCGGGCTGCGCGGTAGATGGCGATGCCGGCCGAGTCCGGCCCGCGATCCGTCATCGTCACCAGCATGTCGCTCAGGAGCCTGCCCAGCTGGGGCTCCAGCGACTTGTCCTTGAGGAACAGTCCGACGATCCCGCACATGGCCCCGCCTCCCTCGGCTCGCTGGCCCGAGGCTACCAAAGGCCGCCGCCGGGCTCAACCTCCGTGAAACTTTTTTAACCGACGGGCAAGTGGCCGAGCTTCGTGGCTCGCCCGCCCTTTGAGCAGGCCAGCCCTTTCGGCGCTTGACAGACAGGCAGGGCACGCCTTCACTCGTGGCAAAAAAAGTTGACCGAGAGGTCGCCAACCGCCGGAGTCACCATGCCAGACGCCCCAGACCCCCGCATCCCAGCCATGCACCGACGCGACGCGGCCGTGGCCTGGGCCTTCGTGGCCGGCCTTTGGCTCGCCTTCCTCTTCGTGCTCTGGGCCACCTGGGACGTGGCGCCCACCCCCGGCGCGCGGCTCCTGCTGATCGCGGGCGGAGCGGTCGTGCTGCTCTTCAACACGGCCGCCATCGTCGCCATGCTCGCCCATTACCGCCAGGACCGCGACTTCATCTACGGGCTCGACCTGCGCTTCCTCGACGCCATCAGGGGGGGCCGGTGATGCGCTACCAACCCCCCGCCCAGTCGCGCCTGGGCCAGGTCGTGGACGTGCTGGTCCTGCTCGCGCTGACGCTCGGGGCGCTCTACGCGCCGCTCTGGCTCGGCCTCGCGGGCGCCGCGCGCGAGGTCGTGGCCGTCGAGAACCCCACCTGGGAGAGCCTCGGCCAGAACCCCGTCATGGTCGAGCGCTGGAACGCCCTGGGCTTCGACACGCCGGCCGCCGCGCACGACATGATCACGGCGCGCTTCGACTACGGCTTCGGCGCCTTCAGCCTGATCCTGATGATCGTGGTCGTGGTGGGCTACTTCGTCATGCTCATGCGCCTGTCGGAGAAGGAATACCGCGAGGTCATCGCCGAGAGGTTCGGCGACGAGAGGGTCGGCGACGAGAGGGTCGGCGACGGGCGGGGGGAGACGCGCTGATGGACGTCTGGGTCTACATCGAATGGGGGGCCTGGGCGCTCTCGGCGCTCTTCGCGGCGCTGATCGTCCTGGACTGGATCCGCACGGACAGCTCCTACAGCGAGGAGGTGCTGACCTCCTCGCGCGAGGGCGAGATCGAGGCCCTCACCGAATCCGCAGCCCACGAGGGGACGCAGAAATGACCGACATCTCGCGCCCCGGCCTGCTCAACCCCGCCGGCGACGGCGAGGCGAGGGGCACCAAGGTGGGCCTCCTGCGCGTGCTCGGCCCCGCCCATGTCTGGGCGCTGGGCGTGGGCATCGTGCTGGTGGGCGAGTACATGGGCTGGAACTTCGCGGTGGGCAAGGGCGGCGCCTACGCGGCGCTCATCGCCTGCTGGTTCGCGGGGCTCCTCTACACCTGCGTGGCCATGATCGACTCGGAGGTCACGAGCACCGTGGCCGCCGCCGGCGGCCAGTACACGCAGGCCAAGCACATCGTCGGCCCCCTCATGGCCTTCAACGTGGGCCTCTACCTGGTCTTCGCCTACACCATGCTCGAGGCCGGCAACGCCATCACCTTGGGCTACCTCATCAGCGTGGCCGCCGACATGACCGGGGCCGCCCACGTGCTCGACCAGCGGCCCTTCATCATCCTGGCCATCGTCTTCCTGGCCTGGCTCAACTACCGGGGCGTCCTGGCCACGCTCAACTTCAACCTCGTCATCACGGCCGTGGCCTTCGCGGCCATCATCGTCCTGTTCGTGGCCACCGGGCCGTGGATGCCGGGCAGCCCGCTCGCCCACGCCGACCTCATGTCGGGGCAGGCCGCGCTCCCCTACGGCTGGCTCGGCATCATCGCGGCCATGCACTTCGGCCTCTGGTTCTACCTCGGCATCGAGGGCACCACGCAGGCCGCCGAGGAGGTGCGCAGCCCCGCCCGCGCCCTCCCCTTCGGCACGCTCGCCGGCATCATGACGCTGCTGATCGCCGCCACCGTCACCTGGTACGTGACCACCGGCATCCTGCCCTGGGAGTACCTGGGCGACGGCGTCAACGGCGCGGTGGCGCCGCTCTTCTCGGCGGCGCAGCTCACCGGGAGCAACTTCCTCATCCTGCTGCTCGGCGTGGGCACGCTCTTCGCCACGCTGGCCTCGGCCAACGGCTGCATCAACGACGCCAGCCGCGCCTGGTTCTCCATGGGCCGCGACCGCTATCTGCCGCCGTGGTTCGGCGCCGTTCACCCGGTCTACCGCACGCCCTACCGCTCGATCATCTTCCTCGTCCCCATTGCGCTGATCTTCGCGCTGGGGGCGCCGCTCGACCAGGTCATCACCTTCTCGATCCTGTCGGGCCTCCTGGGCTACACCTTCATGCCGCTCAACATGATCCTGTTCCGCCGCAAGTGGCCGCTGCGCTCCATCAAGCGCGGCTACGTCCACCCCTTCCACCCGCTGCCGGCGCTGGTGCTCATGGCCCTCTGCGCGGTCACCTACTTCGCCGTCTTCCTGGGCTACGGCACGCAGCTCATCGCCATGATCTGCTTCTACATCGTGGCGTCGCTGTGGTTCCACTTCTGGCGCTACCGCTTCGTGCGCCGCGCCGACCAGTTCACGATGCCCTGGCCCAGGCCTCAAGGGTATTAGGACCGCCCGGGGAGACCCGCGGGCCTCCCCGGGCCCCTCCGCGTCATGGAGCCGCTCCTCCTCGCCCTGGGCGTCCTGCTCCTGTGGCAGCTGGCCGCCCTGCGCGGCGCCGCGAGGCGCCGCCGCGAGGGGCGGGCGCAGGCCCTGGACGCGGTCCGGGACCTCCTCGACGGCGCCCGGCTCGCGGTCGAGCCCGACGGCTTCCCCCGCCTCGCCGGCGCCTACGGCGGCGCCCGCGTCGAGCTGCGCCTGCTTCCCGACGCCCTCGCGCTGCGCAAGCTGCCCGCGCTCTGGCTCCTGGCCACCCTGCGCGCGCCCCAGCCGCTCCCGGGCACCTGGCACCTCCTCTTGCGCCCGCGCGGCGAGGCCTTCTCGGCCCATGACCGCCTCCCCCGCCAGGCCCCCCTCCCCGAGGGCCTGCCCGCCGACGCGTCCCTGCGCGCCGACGCCCCCGGCGATCCCCCCGCCGCGCTCGCCGAGGCCTGGCGCCTCGCCGGCTCGCCCCGGCTCAAGGAGGTCGTCCTGAGCCCCCACGGCCTGCGCCTGACCACGCTGCTCGCCGAGGCCGAGCGGGGCCGATACCTCCTCTTCCGCGACTCCGAGTTCGGCGAGGCGCGTGTGTCGCGCGACGACGCCCGCCGCCTGCTCGACGGCCTGCTCGCGCTCCAGGCACGTCTCGCGGAGGAGGCGTGAGGCCGCCGCGCCCCCTCCTCGTGCTGGCGGTGGCGGTCCTGCTCACGGGCGGCGGCCAGGTGCTCAACCGCGAGCCCTGGCGCGGCCTGATCTTCCTGTTCTTCGCCCTGCTCCTCGGCGCGGCCACGATCCTCACCGCCCCGCCGGAGGCCAGCGCCGTGGGCCGCCTGTCGGGCGGGCTCTTCGTGCACGCCATCGCGCTCATGGACGCCTACCGCGCGGCCCGGCTGCGCGAGGCCCGCTGGCGCGAGCGATCCCCGGGGGGAAAATGAGTTTCCGCTGAGGCAAAAAACGCTTGGGTCCGGCGGCGCGCTGGCGCAATCTGCCCCCGAGACGGCCAGCAAGGCCGCCATGCGCGACAGGGGGACGGAACATGACGGCGACACGGACGGACGCCTTTGGCGCCGCGTCGGCGAGCGGCGAGATGGTGCGCGCGCTCGACTGGCGAGGCGCCTTCTGGGTGGCGGCGGGGGTGCCGCCCTTGGTGCTGTTCTCCATCGGCGGCATCGCGGGGGTGGCCGGCAAGATGGCCTTCGCGGTCTGGATGATCTCCATGGTCATGGGGTTCCTCCAGAGCTTCACCTACGCCGAGATGGCCGGCATGTTCGGCAACAAGTCGGGGGGCGCGAGCGTCTACGGCGCCACCGCCTGGCTGCGCTACTCCAGGTTCATCGCGCCCCTGTCGGTGTGGTGCAACTGGTTCGCCTGGAGCCCCGTGCTCTCGCTCGGCTGCGCCATCGCGGCGGGCTACATCCTCAACGCCTTGTTCCCGATCCCGGCCGCCGACAGCCAGGCGGTGGTGGACTGGGTGGCCGCCAACGCGGGCCAGACGGCCGAGGCGGGCGTGGCCGCGCTCACCCCGTGGATCAGGACCTGGACGGCGCTCGACGTGACGGTCCCCGGGCTGGGCACGCTCTACTTCAACGCGACCTTCCTGATCGGGGCCGCGCTCATGCTCATCATCTTCGCCATCCAGCACCGGGGCATCGCCACCACGGCCCAGGCGCAGAAGATCCTGGCCATCATCGTGCTCGTGCCGCTGGCGCTCGTGGGCCTCATCCCGATCCTCAACGGCTCCATCGAGGGGGCCAACGTCACGGCGCTCGTGCCCCCCACCGCCGCCTACTCGGGCGAGGACGGCACCTGGTCCATCGGCGGCTGGACGCTGGTGCTGGGCGCGCTCTACATCGCCGCCTGGAGCACCTACGGCTTCGAGACGGCCGTGTGCTACACGCGCGAGCTGAGGAACCCGGGCCGCGACTGCGTGCGCGCCATCGCCGCCTCGGGCCTTCTTTGCGTGTTCTTCTTCTTCCTCATCCCCTTCACCTTCCAGGGCGTGCTGGGCCACGCGGGGATGCTGAGCCCCGGCATCGTGGACGGCACCGGCATCGCGGCGGCGCTCGGCGACATGCTGGGCGGGGGCCGGGTGGTCACGCAGGTCTTCGTGATCCTGATGATCCTGGCGCTGTTCCTGGCCATCATGACCGCCATGGCCGGGTCCTCGCGCACGCTCTACCAGGGGAGCAGGGATGGCTGGCTGCCGCGCTACCTGGGCCACGTCAACGAGCACGGCGCGCCCACCCGCGCCATGTGGACGGACTTCGCCTTCAACCTGTTCCTGCTGGCCCTCGCCTCGGACGTGGCGGGCTACTTCTTCGTCCTGGCCGTGAGCAACGTCGGCTACATCATCTTCAACTTCCTCAACCTCAACGCGGGCTGGATGCACCGCGTGGACAGCCCGGACGTGCCCCGCCCCTGGCGCGCGCCCACCTGGCTCATCGGCCTCAACACCGTGCTGGCCTTCGTCAACATCCTGCTGCTCGGCGCCGGGGCCAAGGTCTGGGGCTACGCCAACGCGCTCTGGGTGGGGCTCGTCTTCGCGGCCCTCATCATCCCCGTGTTCTGGGTGCGCCACTACCTCCAGGACGGCGGGCGCTTCCCGCCCCACGCGCTGGAGGAGCTGGGCCTGAGGGACGGCGACCTCGGCGCTCGGCGCGCGGGGGTGCTGCCCTACGCGGCGCTCGCGCTCGGCGTCGTCATCATGCTCTGGGCCAACTGGTTCTTCGTCCTGCCGGGCTGACCCGCACGGCGGGGCGGCGGGGGCGGCCTCCCAGGCGACGGCGGGCCGCCCCTTTCCTTTCACGAAACATTTTTGGCGGGGGGGAATGTTGACGACCCCCGGCCCCTGGGGCCAGACTGGCGCGGCAACAGGAGGCCCGGGGGGAGCCCATGACGAATTCCTGGAGGTTCTCGACGCTCATGGACCGCCACAGGGCGCTCGGCTCCGCCCTGGAGGACTGGAGCGGCATGGGCACGGCCTGGAGCTACCGGGGCGACCCGGACGCCGAGTACATGGCCATCCGCACCAAGGCTGGCCTCATGGACGTGAGCGGGCTCAAGAAGGTCCACGTGACCGGCCCCGCCGCCTCCCACCTCATCGAGAGAGCCACGACGCGCAACATCGAGAGGCTCATGCCGGGCCGGTCGGTCTATGCCTGCATGCTCAACGACGCGGGCAAGTTCGTCGAGGACTGCGTGATCTACCGCACCGGCCCCAACGCCTTCATGGTCGTCCACGGCTCCGGGGGCGGCCACGAGCAGCTCACGATGGCCGCCACGGGGCGCGACGTGTCGGTGCGCTTCGACGACAACCTCCACGACCTGTCCCTCCAGGGGCCGCTGGCCGTGGACTACCTCGAGCGGCACGTGCCGGGCATCCGGGCGCTGCCCTACTTCGCGCAGATGCAGGGCTCGATCTTCGGGGTGCCCGCGATGATCTCGCGCACCGGCTACACAGGCGAGAGGGGCTACGAGCTGTTCGTGCGCGGCCAGGACGCGCCGATGATCTGGGACCGCATCCTCGACGAGGGGCGCGACCTGGGCATCATCCCCTGCCGCTTCACGACCCTGGACATGCTGCGCACCGAGAGCTACCTGCTCTTCTTCCCCTTCGACAACTCGGAGATGTATCCCTTCGCCGACGAGGGCCCCGGCGACACCCTCTGGGAGCTGGGCCTCGACTTCACCGTGAGCCCCGGCAAGACCGGCTTCAGGGGCGCCGAGGAGCACTACCGCCTCAAGGGCCGGGAGCGGTTCAAGATCTGGGGCCTCAGTATCGACGGCGACAAGGCGCCGGGCAACGGCGCCCCCGTGGTCCGCGACGGCAAGCCCGTCGGCGTCGTCACGCAGGCCATGCACTCCCCCCTCAACGACTGGACCGTCGCCATCGCCCGCTTGCCGGTGGACTGCGCGAACGAGGGCACCAAGCTGACGATCAACTGCGCCACCCACGGCGCCCTGTCCGCCACGACCGCCTCCATGCCCTTCTACGACCGCGACAAGGCGCGGCGCACCGCCAAGGATTGAGCCCCGAAGCGCCCATGGAGCCCATCCTCAGCCGCCCCCGCTACGGCAAGCTCGCCCCGGCCAAGGGCCGCGCCCACCTGGCCATGGCCGACGGCGAGGGCGCGGGGGCGCTGCTGGACCTCGTGGCCCAGGCCCCCGACCGCGCGGGCTTCCTCGCCGCGCTCCACGTCATCTACGTCCCCGGCCCCGGCGGCCTGGACCGGGGCGAGGAGGTCTCGCGCCTGGGCGCCGCCCTCTGCCATCGCGCCCCTTCCCTCGCCGCCACGCTCCCCCGGCTGCGCAAGGTGCTGGCCGACGCCCACATGGGCACGCAGGTCTACCTCGCGGGCTCCGAGGGCCTCATCGGCCAGGCGCTGCGCGAGGCCATGGAGGCCGGCCTGCCCTTCAGCGCCGTCCAGACCGAGCAGCGCGGCTCCCTCGCCCGCCGCGTGCAGTGCGTCCACTGCAAGGGCGTGACCGAGGAGGTCGTCACGGACCCCTTCCGCTGCTCCCACTGCGGCCTCCACCTCTTCGTGCGCGACCACTACTCGCGCCGCCTCGCCGCCTTCCAGGGCGTCAACATCGACGCCGAGGAGCCAGGGCAGGTCCCCCTGCCGGTGGTGCGCTTCGCATGAGCGGCGGCACCCCCATCCCCGTGGTGGTCTCGGAGGTCACGCCCCTCAACGACCTCGTCACGCGCTTCCGCTTCCGCCGCCGCGACGGCCTCCCGTTCCCCGCCTTCTCCGGGGGCGCCCACACCGTCGTGGAGATGGACGATCACGGCACGCGCCGCCGCAACCCCTACTCGCTCATGGGCGACCCGGCCGACACCGCCGCCTACTCCATCTCCGTGCGCCGCGACGACGCCGGGCGGGGCGGCTCGCTCTACCTCCACCGCCACGTGCGCCCCGGCTCAGAGCTGGTCCTCAGCCACCCCGTCAACCTCTTCCCCCTCGACCTGCGGGCCCGAAAACACCTGTTCATCGCGGGCGGCATCGGCATCACGCCCTTCCTGGCGATGATCCACCAATGCCTGCGCCTGGGCCTCCGCTTCGAGCTGCACTACACCGCCCGCACGCGCGCCCTGGGCGCCTACATGGACGACCTGGAGCGCCAGCACGGACGCAACGTGCGCCTCTACCTCGACGACCAGGACCAGCGCCTGGACCTTTCCGGGCTGCTGGCCCGCCAGCCGCTCGGCACCGCCCTCTACGTCTGCGGCCCGAAGCCCATGATCGCCTGGGTGCTCGCCACCGCCCGCGACATGGGCTGGCCCGAGGCGGCGCTGCACAGCGAGGAGTTCCTGGCCCCCCCCACCGGCGCCCCCTTCCGCGCCAGCCTCGCCCGCTCGGGCATCGGCGTCACCGTCGGCCCCCACCAGTCGCTCCTGGAGGCCATCGAGGCGGCCGGCCTCGACCCCCCCTACCTCTGCCGCGGCGGCGCCTGCGGGCAGTGCGAGACGGACGTGCTGGCCTGCGAGGGCCGCATCCTGCACAACGACCACTGGCTCACGGACGCGCAGAAGGCCTCGGGCACCAAGATCATGCCCTGCGTGTCCCGCATCGAAGGCCCGTCCATCACCCTCGACCGATAGGTGCGCCCATGTCCCTCGACTTCCGCGACGAGACGTTCCGTGGCGACTTCACCTTCAGCAACAGCCCGGAGGCCGTCCGCCGCTTCCCCTTCCCCTTCGACCGCGACGCCTACATGTACGCCGTCAACATCGAGCGCCACGTCCCCACGGGCCGCGAGGGCAGCGTCTTCGAGCACGCCTTCGACGTGGACGAGCACTACGTGTCCGAAATGAGGGACCGCGCCCTCGTGCTCGCCGAAGACCCCCTGCGCTGCCAGTCGCTGCCGCACATGGCGCTCGCCGGCTGGGACCTCCTCGAACTCATCATGGAGAGCAAGGCCCGCGACTACCCCGACCTCTTCAGCCTCACCAAAGACGGCGACCGCTGGCATTGGGTCAACCGTCCCCTGAACGTTGACGACCGCTTCACCTTCCTCGACGAGGCCACGCTCCCCTGCGGCCCCCTCGAGTACATCACCCGCCAGACCCAGGGCGACTTCACCCTCCAGGACCAGCGCGAGGACTCGCTCTGGCTCGACGCCGGCATCGTCACCACCCAGGCCGACTGGAGCCTCGACTTCGACCTCGGCATGAAGTTCCACGAATGGCACGCGCCGGTGCCCGTCGCCCACCAGCTGGGCGTCTTCGACCGCGCGCTGAAGTTCCTCATGAGCATCCAACACGGACAACCTTACCGAAGGCTTAACTGGACGCTGACGGTGGACCCGTTGCTGGACACAAGTCCTGAGAATTATCCGAAATGGGGGCCGTCGCGGGCCTCCCTCACGCCCGAGACCGTGGGCCGGCGGATGCACCTGCGCGTGGAGTTGCAGTCCTTCTGGCGCCTGCCGCGCTCCAACGCCCTGGCCTTCCCCATCCGCGCCTACCTGTGCAGCTTCGAGGACATCGTCTCGGTGCCGAAATGGGGCCGCCGCCTCCACCGCGTGCTGCGCGACATCCCCGAGGAGCTGGCCACCTACAAGGGCTTCGCCCGCAACCGAGGGCTCCTGGTGGACTACCTCGCCGCCTTCGACGACGGCCAGCCCACCTCGCCCGGCATCTGGCCCGATGATCCGTAGGGCGGGCCTCGGCCCGCCATCGTCCCGTCCACGTGGCGGGCCGAGGCCCGCCCTACGGCTGGGGATACGAGATCACGGACAGGTAGCGCGCTGGCAGCCGCACCAGCACCTCGGGCCCGTGCGGCGAGTCCGCGTCGAAGAACAGCGAATCGCCCGGCCGCAGGTGGAACAGGCGGTCCCCGTGGCGATACTCCACCTCCCCCTCCAGCATGTAGAGCAGCTCGATCCCGTCGTGCTGGAACGCGGGGAACACGTCCGAGGCCTCCGTCAGCGTGATGAGGTAGGGCTCCACCACCACGCCCGAGGAGTTGGACCCGATGTGGCCCAGGAGGTTGTACTGATGCCCCGCCCGCGTGCCGCGCCGCTCGATCTCGATGTGCTCGCCCGCGCGCACGTGCTGGACCTCGCGGCGCTCCTCGAAGCCCCGGAAGAAGCTGGTGATGGGGGTCGAGAAGGCGTGGGACAGCACCTGCAGAGTCGTCAGCGACGGGGACGTGATGCCGTTCTCGATCTTGCTGAGCATGCCGATGCTCAGCCCCGTGGCGCTGGCCAGGTCGGCCACCGTCATGCCCTGCTGGCGGCGATGGGCGCGCACCTCGCGGCCGATGGCGGCCTCCAGGCTGCGCTCGCTGATCTCGCGCACGCGGTGGGGGTCCTGGCTCAGCGCCGGCTTCTGGCGGCTCAGCGGGCCGTGGTCGTCCGGGCTCATGCCGCCTCCTCGCGTCAAGCAAGTTTCCTACAGGTGAAGGGCCATGGACGCCAACACCAAACCTGACGCCCCGGCCACGCCCCTTTCCTGGGGCTTCCTGATCTTCCCGGGCTTCCCCATGGCCTGCCTGACCTCGGCCATCGAGCCCTTGCGCGCGGCCAACGAGCTGACGGGCGAGCGCATCTTCTCGTGGCGCATCCTGGCGGAAGAGGACGATCCCGTGCGCTCCTCCGCCGACATCCGCTTCGCCGTGGACCAGCACGCCTGGACCATCGGCCAGGTGGACGCCATCATGCTCATCTCGCCCCCCTCGGCGCGCTTCCGCGACAGGCTCGCGGCCAGCCGGCTGCGCTGGCGCGCGCGCCATGGCACGGTCCTCGGCGCCTTCTCGGGCGGCGTGTTCCCCCTCGCGCGCACGGGCCTCCTCCGGGGCGCGACGGCCTCCATCCACTGGGCCTACGAGGCCGCCTTCGCCGCCGAGTTCCCGGACCTGCCCACCACGCGGGCCGCCATCCACCGCCAGGGCCGCCTGGTGACCGCCTCGGGCGCGGGCGCCGTCTTCGACCTCATGCTGCGCGTCATCGAGGAAAGGCTCGGGCGGCGGCGCATGAACGAGGTGGCCTGCTGGTTCAACCACCCCTTCGTGCGCCACCTCGACGCCCGCCAGAACGTCCCCGTCCCGGGCGGCACCGAGGACCTCCTTCCGCTGCCCGTGCGCGAGGCCGTGCGCCACTTCCGCACGCACATCGAGGACCCCATCAGCATCGCCGACGTGGCCTCCTTCGTGGGCCTCTCCGAGCGCACGCTCGAGCGCGCCTTCAAGTCCGCCCTGGGCGAGAGCCCCCTGCGCTACTACCGCCGGATGCGGCTCGACCATGCGCGCCAGCGGGTGCTCTACTCCACCGACAGCCTGTCCGAGATCGCCCGGTCGGTGGGCTACGCCGAGCCCGCCGACATGGCGCGCCACTACGCCGAGGCCTTCGGCCGGCGCCCCCAGGAGGAGCGCCGCCGCGTCGCCGGCCTGCGCGGCATGACCGGCGAGGCCCTGCCCGACCTATAGCGCCGCCCGCGCCGCCTGGACGGCCGCGTGGTGGAGCGAGCCCGCGAAGCTGCGCCCCACCAGGAGCGACAGCCAGTCCTCGTCCCGCCGCACCACGACCGCGCCCATGTGCTCCAGGAGCGCGCGCGTGGCCGAGCCCGGCGGGAAGCGCGCCCAGTCGAGGTTGGCGAGCCTCTCCACCACGGGTCCGAGCCTCCCGCGCAGGTCGAGCCGCGCCCAGGCGTCGGTCTGCTCGGTCACCGACGCCGAGGCGCCCAGGCGCGGCTTGAGCCAGGCCGCCACGTCCTCGTGGGTGGCCAGCGGCGCCTCCACCAGCCACTGGTCGGGCCCGAGCCAGATCGCCCCGACCTCTCCCCGCGCCTCCCAGCGGCCGGGGCCGGGGAGCGGCAGGCCCATGGCCTCGGCCGCCTCCCTCAGCCCCCCCGCGCGCCGCGCCGCCACCGAGGCCAAGGCCATGTCCCCGACCTCCTCGACGCGCAGGCCCGCGACCGTCTCGACGCGGGGGGAGGCCCCCCCCAGGGGCAGGACCACCTCAGCCACGCAGCCTCTCCCCCTCGGGGTCCACGAAATGCGGGCTCACCACCTCCACCTCCGTGTCCACGCCGCGCAGCACGTCCACGGCGCGCAGCCTCTCGCCCATCCGCGTCGCCCCGTTCTTGAGATAGCCCAGGCCGATCGCGTGGCCGAGGTGCGGCGAATGGGCCACCGAGGTCAGCCAGCCGCCGTCGTTGTCCGGCGTGGCCAGCACCCCCGCCGCCACCAAGTGCGCCCCCGCCAGGAGCCGGCCGGCCGGGTCCACGGGCCTGACCCCCACGAGCCTGAGCCCGTCCTCCCGCGACAGCCCCTCGCGCTGCGAGAGCGCCACGCCGATGGCGTCCTTCTTGCGGCTGACCATCCGCCCGAGCCCCATGTGGAGCGCCGTTGACTGCCCGTTGAGCTCGTTGCCCGCCACGTGCCCCTTCTCCACGCGCAGCACCCCCAGCGCCTCGGTCCCGTAGGGCGTGGCGCCGAGGTCCGCGCCGCGCTCCATCAGCGCGCGCATGAGCCGATCCCCGTGCCGCGCGGGGACCGCCACCTCGAAGGCCAGCTCGCCCGAGAAGGAGATGCGGAAGAGCCGCGCGCGCAGCCCCCCCAGCACCGTGACCGCCCCGCAGGCCATGTAGGGGAAGGCCGCGTCCGAGACGTCCCCGTCCACCACCCGCCCCAGGAGTCGGCGGGCGTTGGGGCCGGCCACCGAGAGCTGCGCCCAGGCCTCGGTCGTCGAGATCAGCTGCACGTCGAGGTCGGGCCACAGGCACTGGCGGGCGAACTCCATGTGGCGGAACACGGGGACGGCGTTGGCGGTGGTGGTGGTCACGACCCATTCGTCGGGCGCGAGGCGCGCGACGGTGCCGTCGTCCATGACGTGGCCGTCCTCGCGCAGCATGATCCCGTAGCGCACCTTGCCCACCGGCAGCGTGGACATCGTGTTGGCGTAGAGGCGGTCGAGGAAGGCCCCCGCGTCCGCGCCCTGCACGTCCACCTTGCCCAAGGTGGTCACGTCGCAGACGCCCACGGCGGCGCGCGCGGCCAGCACCTCGCGGTCCACGCTCTGGCGCCACTCGGTCTCGCCGGGCTGGGGATACCACTGCGCCCGCAGCCACATCCCCACCTCCACGAAGACCGCGCCCCTCTCTGCCGCCCAGGCGTGGGTGGGGGTGAGGCGGCGGGGGCGGAAGTCCGCGCCCCGCGACCGGCCCGCCAGCGCCCCCAGCGCCACCGGCGTCACGGGCGGGCGGTAGACCGTGGTGCCCGTCTCGGGGATGGTCCGGCCCGTCAGCTCGGCCATCACGGCCAGGCCCAGGACGTTGCCCGTCTTGCCCTGGTCGGTGGCCATGCCCAGCGTGGTGTAGCGCTTGAGGTGCTCGACGGCGTGGAAGCCCTCGCGCTGGGCCAGCTCCACGTCCTTGACGGTCACGTCGTTCTGCTGGTCTATCCAGGCCCGCCGGGCGCCCGGCACGTGCCAGAGGGGGCGGATCGACACGGGCGCGTCCTCGGCCTCGGGGACGGCCTGCGGCCTGGCCTCCAGGGCCTCGGCCGCGCGGGCCGCGCCCGTGAGGAGCGCCCCGTGCGTCGAGAGGGCCCCCGAGGCGGCGCCCGCCACGAGCATCCCCTTCGGCGACTTGGGCGAGGGCAGGAAGGCCGCGAGGGCGTCGTCCCAGACGGGCCGGGCCCCGTGGTGCGAGGTCAAGGCCAGGTGGGGGTTCCAGCCGCCCGACACGCCCAGGCAGTCGCACTCGACTCGCCCCTCGCGCCCGCGCCCGTCGCGGAAGGCGACCCAGCGCAGCGCGCGCCGCCCCCCCGTCCCCGTGACCACCGCCCCCTTGAGGTGGCGGATGCCCGGGAGCCTGTCGCCCCCCTCGCGGGCGTCGAGCACGGCCACCACGTCCACGCCGGCCGCGTCGAGGTCGCGCGCCGTGCGCAGCCCGTCCTCGTTGTTGACGAAGAGCGCCACGCGCCGCCCCGCCGCGACCCCCCAGCGGTTGAGGTAGGCCCGCACGGCGCCCGCGAGCATGATCCCGGGGCGGTCGTTGTCGCGGAAGGCCACCGGCCTCTCGATGGCGCCGGCCGCGAGCACCGAGGCCCTGGCCGTGATGCGCCACAGCGTCTGGCGGGGCTTGCCGGGGCGGGGCACGGGCAGGTGGTCGGACACGCGCTCCACGGCGCTGAAGACGCCGCCGTCGAACACGCCGTAGACTGTCGTGCGCGGCATGAGGCGGACGTTGGGGAGGCTCGCCAGCTCCGCCACGGCGCCCGCCGCCCACTCGGCGCCCGGCATCCCCCCGACCGAGAGGGTCTCGGCGTTGAGCCGGCCGCCCATCCGAAAATCCTCGTCGCAGAGGATCACGGAGGCGCCCGCCCGTCCCCCCGTCAGCGCCGCCATGAGGCCCGCCGGCCCCGCGCCGACGACCAGGAGGTCGCAGTGCCGGAAACCCTTGTCGTAGGCGTCGGGGTCGGGCTCGCCCGAGAGGCGCCCGAGGCCGGCGGCGCGGCGGATCAGGGGCTCGTAGACCGCCTCCCAGAAGGAGGCGGGCCACATGAAGCTCTTGTAGTAGAAGCCCGCCGACAGGAAGGGCGAGGCGAGGTCGTTGACCGCCAGGGCGTCGAAGGCCAGGGACGGCCAGCGGTTCTGCGAGCGCGCCTCCAGCCCCTCGAACAGCTCCGCCACGGTCGCGCGCGTGTTGGGCTCCTGCCGGGCGCCGGCGCGCAGCTCGACGAGGGCGTTGGGCTCCTCGGGGCCGGCGGAGAGGACGCCGCGCGGGCGGTGGTACTTGAAGGACCGCCCCATGAGGCGCACGCCGTTGGCCAGCAGCGCGGAGGCCAGCGTGTCCCCCGCGAAGCCCTCCAGGCGCCGCCCGTCGAAGGTGAAGGCCATGGGGCGCGCCCGGTCCACCTGCCCGGAGGCGATCCGGTGTTCGTTCATCTCGACCTCCCTCTGGCGCGGGCCACCTCGGCCGCCAACTCCGCCGAGATTACCTCATGCGTGAGGGTGTTGCGCGTGACCACGAGCCACGAACGGTCGCCATATTCGTGAAACCAAAGTTCACGATGCACCCCGGCGGGGTTGTCGCGCAGGTGCAGGTAGTCGTGGAAGGCCTCCTCGGTGCCGCCGTCGGGGCGGTCCAGGAGGGCGGCGTCGCCCAGGCAGGTGAACTCCTGGGCGTCGCGGGGGCCGAGCAGGGGATGGGGGATGAGCATGGCGCCTCAGTGCAGGTTGGGCTGTGCGCCCTGGCCCTTCTCGTCCACGGGGTAGCCGCGCCGGAAGCGGTCGAGCCGGTAGGCGGCGGCCGCCGGGTGGGTCTGGCCGGTGGCCAGCAGGTGGGCGAAGCACAGGCCCGAGGCGGGCGTGGCCTTGAAGCCGCCGTAGCACCAGCCGGCGTTGAGGTAGAGGCCCTCGACGGGCGTGGGGCAGATGAAGGGCGAGCCGTCCATGCTCATGTCCATGATGCCGCCCCAGGAGCGCAGGAGGCGGGCGCGGCCGATTGCGGGCATCAGCGCCATGCCCCCCTCGGCCACGTCCTCGATGACCGGCAGGTTGCCGCGCGAGGCGTAGGAGTTGTAGCCGTCTATGTCGCCGCCGAACACGAGGCCGCCCTTGTCGGACTGCGAGACGTAGAAGTGCCCCGCCCCGAAGGTGATGACGCCGTCCAGGAGGGGCTTGAGGCCCTCGGTCACGAAGGCCTGGAGGACGTGCGATTCGATGGGCAGGCGCAGGCCTGCGAGGGCCATGACGCGGGAGGTGGAGCCCGCCACGGCCACGCCGACCTTGCCCGCGGCGATGGAGCCGCGCGTGGTCTCGACGCCCTTGACGCGGCCGTCCTCGATGCGGAAGCCCGTGACCTCGCAGTTCTGGATGACGTCCACGCCGCGCCGGTCGGCCGCGCGGGCGTAGCCCCAGGCCACCGCGTCGTGGCGCACGGTGCCGCCGCGCCTCTGCAGGAGGCCGCCCTTGATGGGGAAGCGCGCGTCGTCGAAGTTGAGCCAGGGGTAGAGGCGGCGCACGCCCTCCGGCCCCAGGAGGTCGGCGTCTATGCCGTGCATGCGCATGGCGTTGCCGCGCCGGGCGTAGGCGTCGCGCTGGCCGTCCGTGTGGCAGAGGTTGAGCACGCCGCGCTGGCTCACCATGGCGTTGTAGTTGAGGTCCTGCTCCAGCCCCTCCCAGAGCTTCAGCGACAGCTCGTAGAAGGGGATGTTGCCGTCGAGGAGGTAGTTGGAGCGGATGATGGTGGTGTTGCGGCCCACGTTGCCCGAGCCGAGCCAGCCCTTCTCCAGCACCGCCACGCGCGTGATGCCGTGGAGCTTGGCGAGGTAGTGGGCGGTGGCGAGGCCGTGGCCGCCGCCGCCCACGATCACCACGTCGTAGGAGGGCGCGGGGTCGGGCTCGCGCCAGGCCCTCTCCCAGCCCTTGTTGCCCCCGATCGCCTCGCGGACGATCCGCCAGCCCGAATAGCCCATGGTGCCCCCTCGTCGGGAGACGGATAGCACCGGGGAAAACCGACAGACCCGGGCGTTTCCGACACACCGGCGGCCGTTTCGGTCAGGGGGCGTCACGGGCGCGCGAGGTTGACGCGGCCCGCCCCGGGAGCCACCCCTGGGCGCATGAGCCTGCCCCGCCTGTCGTCCCGCGCCCTGCCCGCCGGGGTCCGCCGCCCCTCGTGGGACCGCGCCGCCACGCCCGTCCGCACCGCCCATCTCGGCGTGGGCGCCTTCCACCGCTGCCACGGCGCGGAGTTCCTGGAGGACGCGCTGGAGGCGGGGGAGGACGCGGGCGGGATCGTGGGGATCAACCTGCGGCCTCCGGCGCTGCGCGACCTCCTGGCGCCGCAGGACGGGCTATACCTGCGCACGCTGCGCGACGCGGCGGGCGAGGAGAGCCGGGTGGTGGGCGCGATCCTGCGCGTGGCGGACGCCGGGGCGGACCCCGAGGAGGCGCTGCGCTGGCTGGCCTCGCCGGGGGTCACGACCGCGACGCTGACCGTGACGGAGAAGGGCTACTGCCACGTCCCCGCCACGGGGGAGCCGGACTGGTCCAACCCCGACCTGATCGCCGACGCGCGGGGCGGGACGCGCTCGGCGCCCGGGCTCCTGCTGGCCGCGCTGCGCCGGCGCCGCGAGTCGGGGGCGGGCGCGATCAACCTGGTCTCCTGCGACAACGTGGCGGGCAACGGGGGCGTGCTGCGCGCCGTGGTCCGGGGGCTGGCGGCGGAGGCGGACCCCGGGATGCTCCCGTGGCTCGACGACCACGTGGCCTTCCCGGACACGGTGGTGGACCGCATCGTGCCGGCCGTGGACCCGGCCGACCTCGACGCCCTGGCCCGGCGCATCGGCGTGCGCGACGAGGCCGCCGTGTGGGGCGAGCCCTTCCGCCAGTGGGTCATCGCGGACGACTTCCGCGCGCCGCGCCCGCCCTGGGAGGCGGCGGGCGCGGAGGTGGTGGCCGACCCGTTCCCCTTCGAGGCCGCCAAGATGCGCCTCCTGAACGCCGCGCAGACGATGCTGTCGCTGCTGGGCGCCCTCTTCGGGCACCGCCTCTCCTGGGAGGCGGCGGCGGACCCCGCGCTCGCCGCCTTCGCGCGGGGCACGCTGGGGCGCGAGACGGTCCCCCACCTGCCGCCGGGGGGCCCGGAGGGGCGCGCCTACCTCGGGCTCTCGCTCGCGCGCGTGGGCAACCGCGCGGTCCGCCACCCCTGCCACCAGATCGCCACCGACACCTCGCGCAAGCTGCGCCAGAGGGTGCTCGACCCCCTGCGCGAGAGGCGAAGGCGCGACCTGCCCGCGCCGGGGCTGGAGACGGCGATCGGCGCCTGGGTCGCCTACCTCGCCGCCGAGGCCCCGGCGCATGGGGCGCGCTGGACGGTCTCGGACCCCGTCACGGAGGCCTCGCGGCCGCTGCTCGCGCGGAGGGGCGGCGACGTGGAGGGCTTCGCGCGCGACGTGCTGGGGATCGAGGCGGTCCTGGGCGCCGACCTCGGGCGCGACGGGGCGCTCGCGGCGCGCGTGGGGCGGGCGGCGCGGCGGCTCCTCGGGGGGGACCGGGGGGCGCTCACGCAGGGGCTTGACGGGACGGGGGGCGAGGGCGCCCCTTAGGGCGCGGAGGACGCCGGGGCGCCAAGATCCCGGCGGCAATGGAGGAGACCGACGGCCATGACGAGACGGACCTTGCTGGCGCTGACGACCGCGCTCGCCGCCCTGGGCGGGGCGGCGGCGGCGCAGGACGCCAAGACCTTCTACTGGATCAGCCACGGCGCCCCCGCCGACCCGGTCTGGACCTACTTCCTCCAGGGCGCCGAGCAGTGGGCGGCGGACACGGGCCAGACCGTCAACACGTCCTTCTTCTCGGGCGACGTGCCCTCCCAGCAGGAGGCGGTGCGCGCGGCCATCGCCGCCGGGGCGGACGGCATCTGCTCGACCTCGCCCGACCCCGGCTCCATGGTGGACGTGGTGGCCGAGGCGCGCGCCGCGGGCATCCCCATCGTCAACTTCAACACCCCCGACCCGGCCGCCGACTGGAACGCCTACGTGGGCGGCGACCTCCTGTCGGTGGGGCGCCAGTGGGCGCAATACCTGGTGGACAACGGGCTCGTGCAGTCGGGCGACTTCGTGTGGATGCCCGTGGAGGTGCCCGGCGCCTCCTACGGCGTCGAGGAGGAGAAGGGCATCGCGTCCGTCTTCGAGCCGCTGGGCATCACCTGGGAGGTGACGGACGCCACGCTCGACCAGGCCGAGGTCATCACGCGCATGACCGACTACGTGACCGCCAACCGCGACCGCATCGCCGCCATGATCGGGCTCGGCGACATGGTCACGGGGTCCGTCCAGCGGGTCTGGGACCAGGCGGGCGTCGGCCCCGGCGAGATCCCCGTGGTGGGCTGGGGCAACAGCCTCGACACGACGCGGGCGGTCATGGCGGGCTACGTCAACGCCGGCATGTGGCAGGACCCGCAGGCCACCTCCTACATGTGCCTGTCGGCGCTGCTGTCGGAGTCCTCGGGCATCCCGATCGGCTTCGACATCATCACGGGCGCGCTCTACGAGGCCGACCAGGCGCCGCTCTACGACCGCATCATGGGCGGCACCGGCGGGCAGTGACCCTCAGGGCCCGCGCCGCGCCGGCGCGGGCCTCCCCATCCGCGAGGCCCCCATGTCCGACCACGCCGCGCCGATGGGCGCGCCCAGAGCCTCGCGGCTGCGCGCCCTGGTCGCCGCGCCCGAGTTCGCGCCGCTGGTGCTGCTCGTCGGCATGATCGTCGTGTTCACCGCGATCAACCCGACCTTCATGTCCTTGGGCAACATCGGCAACGCGCTCGCCTTCACGGTGGAGCTGGGGCTGATCGCGCTGGCCATGACGCTCCTGATGACGGCGGGCGAGTTCGACCTCTCCGTGGGCTCGGTCTTCGGCTTCGCGCCCGTCCTCATGTGGACCCTGTTCAACGCAAGCTGGGCGCCCCTGCCGCTCGCCTTCCTCGCGGCGATGCTCGCGGCGCTGCTGATCGGCTGGGCGAGCGGGCTGTTCGTCACCCGCCTGGGCATCCCGTCCTTCCTGGTCACGCTGGGGATGCTCCTGGTGGTGCGCGGCTCCGCGCTCTGGCTCACGGACGGCTTCCCCCAGCGCACCTGGGACGCGGGCGACCAGTGGCTGGCCTCCGTCCTGGTGGGCCAGGTCTGCCTCGGGGGGGAGGGGGTCGGCTGCACCGGGGGCCTCAGGCTCTACATGAGCCTGCTCTGGTTCGTCCTGGCCGCCGTGCTCTGCCACTACCTGCTGACCCGCTCGCGCTTCGGCAACTGGGTCCAGGCCACGGGCGGCAACCCCAACGCCGCCAGGAACCGCGGCGTGCCCACGGGCTCGGTCAAGGTGGCGCTGTTCATGATCTCGGCCGCCATGGCGGCCTTCGCGGGCGTCATCTCCTCCATCCGCGTGTCGGCGGCCAACCCCAACTCGGGCGCGGGCTACGAGCTGGAGGTGATCGCCATGGTGGTGATCGGCGGCACGCTGCTCACGGGGGGGCGCGGGACCATCATCGGCACGGTGATCGGCGTCCTGATCCTGCGGCTGATGCGCAACGGCATCGTCATGATCGGCGTCCCGGGCCTGGCCTACAACATCTTCATCGGCGCGATCATCCTGGGGATGATGGCGCTGCACGCCGCGCTCGAGCGGCGCCACAACGCGGGGACGTAGAGCATGGACATCCTCGTGGAGATGACGGGCATCCAGAAGTTCTACGGCCGCGTCCACGCCCTGCGCGACGTCAACCTGACGGTCAGGCGCGGCGAGATCGTGGGGCTCCTGGGCGACAACGGGGCGGGCAAGAGCACGCTCATCAAGGTGCTGTCGGGGGCGGTGCCCTACACGTCCGGCTCCATCCGCATCAAGGGCGAGGAGGTCGTGCTGCGATCGACGCAGGACGCCATCGCCCACGGCATCGAGACCATCTACCAGGACTCGGCGCTGGTCCCGCAGCTCAGCATCGCGCGCAACCTGTTCCTCGGGCGCGAGCCGAGGCGGGGGCCGGGGCTCCTCGACCGCATGGACCTCGACGCCATGAACGAGGTGGCGGCGGCGCTCCTGCGGCGCGTCGGCATCTCCAAGGCCATCCCGCCGACCACGCCGATCTCGTCGCTGTCGGGGGGCGAGCGGCAGGCGGTGGCCATCGCCCGCGCCATGCACTTCGATTCGGACCTCATCATCCTGGACGAGCCCACCAACAACCTCGGGGTCGCGGAGACCCAGGGCGTGCTGCGCTTCGTCAGGGAGGCGCGCGACACGGGGCACAGCTGCATCTTCATCGCGCACAACATCCACCACGTCTTCCAAGTGGTTGACCGCATGGTGGTCATGCGGCGCGGGACCGTGGTGGCCGACGACCTCAGCCCGCGCAGCTCCACCATCGCCGAGGTCGAGGACGTCATCACGGGGGAGCACCTTGCGGCGTGAGGGGGGCGGCATGACGACGATCTCGGCGCGCGGCGTCTCGCTGCGCTTCCTGCCGCTCGGCGGCTTCCTCTGCGACCTGCGCGTCACGGACGAGGGGCGGGAGGTGGCGCCGCTCCATGTCGCGCCCTGGGTCGGGGAGGCGCTGCCGGACGGCCTCCCCGTGCACCTGCGCACGCTCCAGGGCGACTTCCTCTGCGCGCCCTTCGCGGGGGACGACGAGGGGTCGGGGATGCACGGCTGGCCCGCCAACGCGGCCTGGGAGGTCGCGGAGGCGGGCCCCGCGTCGCTCCTGGCGCGCCTGTCCCGCACGGTGCGCGGCGCGGCCGTCACCAAGCGGCTGGAGGTGGAGGACGGCCATCCCTTCGCCTACCAGACCCACGCCTTCGAGGGGGGCGAGGGGTCCGTGACGGTGGCCAACCACGCCATGGTGGCCATGCCCCATGGCGGCTCCATCCGCACGTCGCCCAAGGCCTTCTGGGAGACCCTCGCGGCGCCGCTGGAGCCCGACCCGTCGCGCGGCCGGTCGTCCCTGCGATACCCGGCGCGGGCCGACGACCCCTCGCGCTTCCCCCGCGCGGACGGCGGCACGGCGGACCTCACGCTCTACCCCTGGGCCGAGCGCTCGGAGGACTTCTGCGCGGGCGTGGAGGCGCCGGGGCGCAGGCTGGGCTGGACGGCGGTGGCGCGGCCGCGCGAGGGCGACCTGTTCCTGTCGCTGCGCGACGCGCGCGTCCTGCCCATGACGATGCTGTGGCACTCCAATCGGGGGCGGGACTACGCGCCCTGGTCCTCGCGCCACGTCTGCCTGGGCGTGGAGGAGGGCGCGGCCGCCGCCATGCTGGGCCTGTCGGGCGCCGAGGCGTCGCCCCCCGACCTGGCGCTCGGGGGGCGACGGGAGGTGCGCCACGTCATCGGCGCGGTCGCCTGGCCCTCGGGCGAGCCCGTCGCGGAGGTCGCGGAGGAGGGCGAGGCGATCGTGGTGCGCGGCGAGGGCGGGGCCGTGCGGCGCCTCCCGTTCCGCGCGGGGTTCCTGGGGAGGGACGCATGAGGCGCGTCGTCGGCGTCAACTTCGACCACATGCACATGGGGGACCTCCTGCGCGAGGTGCGGGAGCATCCGGGCGCGGAGGTGGTGGCGGTGGCGGACCGCGACATGGGGCGGATGCGGCCCGTGCTGGGGCGGCTCGGCCTGCCCGAGACCCTGGCGACGACGGACGTGGCGGCAGCGCTCGCCTCGCGCCCCGACATGGTGATCCTGTGCCCGGCGACGGCCGACCACGCGCGGGCGGTGGAGGAGGTGGCGCCGCTCGCCCCGGGCGCCACCATCCTGATGGAGAAGCCCTTCGCGGCCTCGCTCGCGGACGCCGACCGCATGATCGCCGCCGCCCGGGCCCATGGCTGCGCGCTGGCGGTCAACTGGCCGCTGGCCTGGTATCCGACGCACAACCAGGCCAAGCGGCTGCTCGATGAGGGCGTCATCGGGGAGCTGCTGGAGGTGCACTTCCACGACGGCAACCGCGGGCCGCTGTTCCACCTGGCCGACAAGGTGGAGGTGACGCCCGAGGAGGTGGAGCGGCAGAAGCCGGACTCCTGGTGGTACAAGGCGGCCTCGGGCGGGGGCTCGCTCCTCGACTACCTCGGCTACGGGGCGACGCTGGGGACGTGGTTCATGGGCGGCGAGGGGCCAGAGGAGGTCACGGCGACCACCTGGGGCGCGCCGGGGCTGGAGGTGGACGAGCACGCCATCGTCGCGCTGCGCTACGCGCGCGGCCTGTCGTGCATGGAGACGCGCTGGGGGACGTTCACCGACCCCTGGACGACGCAGCCGCAGCCCAGGTGCGGCTTCGTGCTGGTGGGGTCGGAGGGGACGGTCTCGTCCTGGGACTACGACGACCACGTGACGGTGCAGACGCGGGCGCGCCCCGAGGCGCACCCGGTCCCAGCCCCGCCCCTGGAGGCGCCGCGCCGCAGGCCCGTCGAGTACCTCCTGCACGCCATGGACACGGGCGAGCCCATCCGGGGGCCGCTGGACCTGAGCATCGCGCGCATGGGCCAGCGCATCGTGGACACGGCCTTCCAGTCCGCCCAGGAGAAGCGGACGCTCAAGCTGATCGGGTGAGCCCATGGCCGACCGCGACGACTACGCGCTGAGGACCGCGGCCGCCGCCGAGGTCGCCGCGCCCGACCTGCCCTACCGCCCGCCCCGCCCCCGGGAGCGCCACGGCATCGCGCTGATCGGCGCGGGCGGCATCTCCTTCGCCCACCTCGACGCCTACCGGACCATGGGCTGGCACGTGCCCGTCATCATGTCGCGCGACCGCGCCAAGGCCCGGGCGAGGGCCGACGAGTTCTACCCCGAGGCGCTGGTCACGACCTCGCTGGATGAGGCGCTGGGGCACCCGGAGGTGAGCATCGCCGACCTCACGCCCCACCCCGAGGAGCGCGCCCCCCTGATCGAGGCGGCGATCGGGGCGGGCAAGCACGTGCTGTCCCAAAAGCCGTTCGTGACGGACCTGGACCTCGGGCTGCGGCTCTGCGACCGCGCGGACGCCGCAGGGGTCAGGCTCGCGGTCAACCAGAACGGCCGCTGGTCGCCGCACATGGCCTGGATGCGCCAGGCCGTGGCGGCGGGCCTCGTGGGGGAGGTCATGGCCGTCCACGTGGGCGTCCACTGGGACCACCGCTGGATCAGGGGCACGCCCTTCGAGTCCGTGCGCGACATCGTGCTCTACGACTTCGGCGTCCACTGGTTCGACTTCGTCATGTCGGTGATGGGCCGCCGGGCGCTGCGCGCGCATGGCGTGGCGGCCAGGCCCCCCTCGGCCGGCATCGCCCCCGCCATGCTGGGCTCCGCGCTCCTCGACTGGGGCGACGCGCAGGCCTCGCTGCTGTTCGACGCGGCCACGCCCTTCGGGCCGCTCGACGCGGCCTACGTGGCGGGCTCGCGCGGCACGCTGGTGTCGCGCGGCCCCAACCTGGGCGAGCAGTCCGTGGAGCTGTGGACCGGGGCCGGCGTCGCCCGGCCCGCCCTGGAGGGGCAGTGGTTCAACGACGGCTTCGCCGGCGCCATGGGCGAGCTGATGGTGGCCGTCGAGGAGGGCCGGGAGCCGTCCAACGGCGGGCGGGCCAACCTCGAAAGCCTCGCGGCCTGCTTCGCGGCCATCCTGTCCTCGCGCGAGGGCAGGCCCGTCGCGCCCTGGGAGGTGCGGACCCTGCCCGACCAGGCCGTCGCCTGAGCCGGGCGCCCGTCCGCCTCAGGCGGCCTTCTTCTTGCTGGGCCAGCCCAGCGCCACGAGCCGCGCCTTGGCGTAGTCGCGCAGCTCGTCGCGCAGGCCCTGGGGCAGCTCGCCCAGGCGCCGCTGGGTGTCGGCGTGCAGCATCACGTCCGTGACGGCGTTGAAGCTGCGCGCGCGGTCTATGCGCTTGCGGATCTCGGCCACGGCCGCCTGCGCCTCGCGCGAGGCGGGCGCCTCGGCCTCCTCCGCCCGCACCTCCTCGGCGCGCGCCTCCTCGGGCCCGGGCCGCGCGGCGGGCTCCACGGCGCGCTCGGGCTGGCGCTGGGGCGCGGCGTCCTTGAACTCGTCGGCCTCCTCCTCGGAGTAGACCAGCCCGTGCAGCTCGATGAGCTTGAGGATGACGCGGTCCTTGGCGCGCTTCTCGGCCATGGCGTAGACGTAGGCCGCCTGCTTGCCCGAGACGCGGTAGTTGACCCCGATCAGCGCCTCGCCGATGGACCACTCGGCCCGCTGGGCGCCGTCGGCCAAGGGCAGGCGCCCCGTGACGAGGATCACGGCCTCGTCGCGCTCGCAGCGCAGCACCTGGGGCGTGTCGAAGGCGATCTTGGCCTGGGCTGCGATGCGCTCGAGCGCCTTGTGGTAGATGACGGCGGTGCCCTGGACGCGCCACACGTTGCCCGCGAAGGGCTCGTCGTAGCGGGCCAGGATGTCGGCGATCTGGGTGTCGGCGGGGGTCATGCTGTCCTCCGGGGGCTCGCGCGAACTTGTGGACAACGGCGCGCGCGGGCTTGCGTTCGTGGTTCGTTCTCTTCTAGCAAGGACGTGACTGGCGATCCAGACACGGTTTCGCCATTGCGCGCGAGGGCCGCCCAGGAGGAGAGGAGCATGGCCGTCTACCCGCTCCCGCCCCGGCCGTCGCGGCCGCGCCCGGCCTGGCCCCCGCCCGAGGGCGGGGCGGCGCCCGGCGCCTCGCCCTCGGGCGGGCTGCGCGAGGCGTTCGTCCGCCTCTGCCGCCTCGACATCGCCGTGGAGTCCCTGCGGGGCGACCCGGCCCCCGCGCGCTTCGACCTGGGCGAGGGAGCGATCGGGCACCGCGCCCAGTGGGAGGTCGTCGGGGACGGGGGGACCGCGCTGGTGGACGTGGCGGGCGCCGAGGCGCTCCAGGACCATCCCCTGCGCGTGGCGATCGTCTGCGGGGGGCTGGAGGCCGAGGATGGGCGCCTCTTCCGCTTCGAGACGGCCGAGACGCTGCGGGCCGAGCCGCGCCTGTCGGCCCTGCGGCTGGTGCTGTCCTGCCGCGCCGTGCCGGTGTCGCCGGGCGACCGGGTGGCCATCCTCCACCACGTGGGCGAGGCCCGCCCCTCCACGCTGGTGGAGGCGGCGGCCGTGGCGCGCCACGCGCCCGACGGGGTGGCCGCCGTCTTGTCGCTGGCGGCCGAGGGGCTGCTGGCGCTGGACCTGGACGGCTCCATCCTGCCCGAGACGCGCCTGAGGCGCCGCGCGCCCGGCGCCGTGTGAGGGGATTGGCGGAGGAGGTGGGATTCGAACCCACGGGGGGCTCTCGCCCCCAGCGGTTTTCAAGACCGCCGCGATCGACCGCTCCGCCACTCCTCCGGGCGGGCGCCTCTGTAGGCCCGGGGCGGCCCCTTGGGAAGACCGCCACGCCGCCCGCATTTCCGCCAGGCGTGACCGGAGGGCCGCTTCCGTCCGCCGCGCCCCGCCGCTATGGTGCGGCGGGCCTCCGCCGGGCGCGGCAGGGGGTCGGGAAGGCCGACCAACGGCCGCGCGAGGGGCGGGACATGGCGGGGATCACCACTTCCGGGGCTGGCTGGGGCGCCCTCGCGCTGCTCGCCCTTCTCGCCGCCTGCGAAGATGCCGGCTCCTCCGCCGCCGCCCCGGGCGCCGCCCCCCGGAGCGCCGAGCTGGTCGAGACGGACGTGGAGGCGCCCGAGGTCTTCCAGGTGACGGAGGAGGGCCTGTGGGACGGGCGCCCCTCGCTGGGCGGGGTCTGGGTGGCGCACCCGGACGCGGCCGACCCCGAGCGCGTGGTGATCCGCAACCAGGCCAACGGCCGGTTCGTCGTCGGCGCGCTCTTCCGCCGCGAGCGCGAGAACCCGGGGCCGGCGCTGCAGGTGTCCTCGGACGCCGCCGAGGCGCTGGGGATGCTGGCCGGGGCGCCCGCCACGCTCAACGTCACGGCGCTGCGGCGCGAGGAGGCGGCCGAGCCCGCCCCCACCGAGGCCACGGCGCCGGTCGCCGCGGGCCCGGCCGAGCCCGCCCCCGCCGGGGCCGCGCCCCCCGGGGCCATCGCCACCTC
>ERZ1066119.108-NODE-108-length-62306-cov-21.275787_pt1 | contig 62306 bp, 68 predicted proteins | sample MGYA00382766_ERZ1066119 | MGnify/ENA primary metagenome ERZ1066119 (study PRJEB33369, sample SAMEA5778349) | biofilm metagenome | biome: Industrial cooling water; feature: Water cooling tower basin; material: Biofilm | place: United Arab Emirates | collected...
AGGCGCGCCGGTGGGCTCAGGCGGCCTTGCGGCGCCGCAGCGCCGCCAGGGCGCCGACCGCGCCCAGCAGCAGCGGCAGGGCCGCCGGGAGCGGCACGGCGGCGACGTCGATGCGCATGCCGATGTCGTCGTAGTCGAAGTCCCCGCCTCGGTCGTTGAACAGGACGGCGTAGGAGCTGTCGGACACGCGCGCGTAGCCGATCCTGATGTTGGGGTCGTTGCCGCTGACCACGCCGTCGTTGGCGACGCCGCCCTGGCCGCCGCTGGACAGGAAGCCGAAGTCGAGCATCCCCGGCCCCATGATGCCCTGCCAGATCGCGCCGAAGGCGGACCTGTTCGACCCGGTGGTGGTGAACACCGTGTCGCCGATCGCCACGGCCGAGTTGCGGATGCCCGCCTCGTAGCCGAGGTAGGTGAAGGTCACCCGCGCCCGCGACGACAGCGACAGCCCGTCGGTGGCGCCCTTGTCGGCGCCGAAGCTCCGCACGACGCTGCCGTCGTAGGCGACGCCCGCGGGCACCAGGGCCTGGTACCCCGCGAGCGTCCAGCCCGGCGCGCCGTTGCCCCTGTCGTCGAGGTTGAAGCCGCCAGGCAGGGTCGTGGCCGTGCCCGTCCCCTGGAGCGTCAGCGTCGCGGCCGAGGAGGCTCCGCCCAGGCCCGCCAGCGCCAGGGCCACCGCCAGAACACGTCTCATGATCCCGCACCTTCCCATGTTGGTCCCCCAAGGTCCCATGGGTCGGCGGGGGCCGGTCGCGCAAGCGACCTGGCGGAATTGTGGCCGGATCGAGACCACTTTCAACCGGGGGGCGAGGCGGCCGTTGCACCCGACGAAACGATCCGCGCCCCCCAATGTCATTGCCCCAGATCCGGCCAGCCGGAGGGAACGGCCCGCGAATCGCCCCGGCCGATGGGCCGCCCCCTCAGGCCAGCTCGCGCACGTCCGTCAGCCGCCCCGTCAGCGCCGCCGCCGCCGCCATGGCGGGGGAGGCCAGGTGCGTGCGCCCGCCGCGCCCCTGCCGCCCTTCGAAGTTGCGGTTGGACGTGCTGACGCAGCGCTCGCCGGGGCTCAGCTGGTCGGGGTTCATCGCCAGGCACATGGAGCAGCCGGCGAGGCGCCACTCGAAGCCCGCCTCCTGGAAGATGGCCGCGAGCCCCTCCTCCTCGGCCTGCCGGCGCACCAGGCCCGAGCCCGGGACCACCATGGCGCGCAGCCCGTCCTTGACGCGCTTGCCCCTGAGGATGGCGGCGGCGGCGCGCAGGTCCTCGATGCGGCCGTTGGTGCAGGAGCCGATGAACACCGTGTCTATGGCGATGTCCTGGAGCCGCGTGCCGGGCGTCAGCCCCATGTAGTCGAGCGAGCGCCGCGCCGCCTCCGCCTTGCCGCCCGAGAAGGACTCGGGGTGCGGCACGACGCCGGTGATGGGGAGCACGTCCTCGGGGCTCGTGCCCCAGGTGACGACCGGCGCGATGTCCTCGCCGCGCAGGATCACCTCGCGGTCCCACTTGGCGCCCGGGTCGCTGGAGAGCGTCCGCCACCAAGCCATGGCCGCCTCCCACTTCGCCCCCGTGGGCGCGTGGGGGCGGCCCCGGACGTAGGCGAAGGTCTTGTCGTCGGGGGCCACGAGGCCCGCCCGCGCGCCGCCCTCGATGGCCATGTTGCAGACCGTCATGCGGCCTTCCATGGAGAGCGCGCGGATCACGTCGCCCATGTACTCGATGACGTAGCCGGTGCCGCCCGCCGTCCCCGTGTGGCCGATGATCGACAGGGTGACGTCCTTGGCCGTCACGCCGGGGCCGAGGCTGCCGGTCACCTCGACCTTCATGTTCCTCGACTTCTTCTGGATCAGCGTCTGGGTGGCGAGCACGTGCTCGACCTCGCTCGTGCCGATGCCGTGGGCGAGCGCGCCGAAGGCGCCGTGCGTGGCCGTGTGGCTGTCCCCGCACACCACCGTCATGCCCGGCAGCGTCCAGCCCTGCTCGGGTCCGACGATGTGGACGATCCCCTGGCGGACGTCCGACACGGGGTAGTAGTGGATGCCGAAGTCGCGGGCGTTGCGGTCCAGGGCCTCCACCTGGATGCGCGACTCCTGGTTGGCGATGAACGTGTCGCGCCCCTCGGTGGTGGGCACGTTGTGGTCGGGCACGGCGATGGTCTTGTCGGGCGCGTGGACCTGGCGCCCCGCCATCCTCAGGCCCTCGAAGGCCTGCGGGCTCGTGACCTCGTGGACGAGGTGGCGGTCTATGTAGAGCAGCGACGTGCCGTCGGGGGCCTCGTGGACCAGGTGGGCCTCCCAGATCTTGTCGTAGAGCGTCGTGGGCTTGGTCATGGCGGTCTCCAGGGGGGTGGGGGTCGCGGGGGCTCGCGACGCCTCAGCCCTGGGCGCGCACGCCGTGGGTCGCCCCGAAGAAGCGCTGCGGCAGCCGGTGCCGGTCGCCGATGTCGAGGATGCGCGCCATGGGCGGGCGACATATACCCACAGCTTCCGCCGGGCAAGCGCCGGGCCGCCCGGAACGGCGCGCGGGGCGGCGCGCTTCTTGAGCGAGGGGGCCGGACCCCCTATGTTGGAGCCACGCCCGCGCCGGGGCCTCCGGCGCCCCACAGGAGGACCGCCGCTGTCCACCCCCACCCCCGCGACCCCCGAGGTCGCCGCCGACTTCTCACCTGGGCGGCCCCGCCCGGCCGCCCCCGAGCCCACCGGCAACGCGCTGCTCGACGCCGTGCTCCTCTCTCTGGACGACGACAAGGCCGAGGACGTGGTCGCCATTGACCTGCGCGGCCGCAGCGAGATGGGCGACTTCATGGTGATCGCCTCGGGCCGGTCCACGCGCCAGGTCGCCTCCATCTCCGACAAGCTGGCCGAGCGGCTCAAGCGCGAGCACGGCGTCATCAGCAAGGTCGAGGGCAAGGAGGCCTCCGACTGGGTGCTCATCGACGCGGGCGACGTCATCGTCCACGTCTTCCGCCCCGAGGTGCGCGAGTTCTACCAGCTCGAGAAGATGTGGCTGCCCTCGGGGATGCCGGCGGGGGCGCCGCGCCAAGGGGCGTCCCAGGCCTGACGCCGTGCTGGGCGTCCGCATCCTGGCCGTGGGCGTGGACCGCGCCGGCCCCTTCCGCGAGCTCGTGGAGGACTACCGGACGCGATTCGACCGCGTGGGGAGGCCCCTGGGCCTGGGGCCGCTCCAGGTGGACGAGGTGGAGGCGCGCGTGGCGACGCCCGCGGCCCAGGGGGCGCTCCTGCGCGCCTCCCTGCCCCGGGGCGCCGCCGTCGTGGCGCTCGACGAGAGGGGCGAGGCGGCCTCCTCCCCGGACCTCGCGCGGCGGCTCGACCGCTGGCGGGGCGAGCGGCCCCAGGCCTGCTTCCTCATCGGGGGCGCCGACGGGCTCGATCCGGGGCTCGTCGCCGCCGCCGACTGGCGGCTGTCCTTCGGCCCCATGGTCTGGCCGCACCTGCTGGCGCGCGTGATGCTGGCCGAGCAGCTCTACCGCGCCGCGACGATCCTGGCGGGGACGCCCTACCACCGCCCCTAGGAACCGCCCCCGCCCCCGGCGGTTGTCGGGGGCAACGGACGGAGGCGGGCGATGGACGACCGGAGGCTGTGGGAGTTCGAGCGCGAGCTGTGGGTCGGCCCGCGCGAGGTCTACCGCGAGAAGGTGGACGCGGCTGTCGTCATGGCGCTCCCCTCCGACCCGCACCTCCTGCACGGCGAGGACGCCATCCGCGCCGTCGAGTCCACGCCGTCGTGGGACGAGGCGGAGTTCTCCGAGCAGGCCGTGTCGCGGCCCCAGGAGGGGCTCATCGTCATCGGCTACCGGATGCGCGCCAGCAAGGCGGGCCACGACGACTACATGGCCTTCTGCACCTCGACCATCCGGCGCGTCGAGCACGAGGTCTGGCGCGTGGTCCAGCACTCGCAGCTGCCGCCCCCGGTGGTGGGGGCGGGCGTGGCGGAGGCGTAGGGGGGGCCGTCCGCCCGCCACCCCGCGCCGACCGAGCCTGCGGGCGGACCGCCCGCCCTACGGCGCGCGCCTCTTGGGCCTCGGCTCGGGCAGCGCCTCGGCCGTGGTGGCGAGGAGCCCCGCGAGGCCGTGGCCCCACAGCTCCTCGGGCACCACGAGGTGGGCCTTGGCGCCGGGGTAGGGGGGCGCCTCCTCGGCGTCCTCCAGGATGGCCCGGCCCCCGGGCGTGTCCTTGAGGAACAGCCTGTCGTCGCAGACCAGCGCCACCAGCTTGGCCCCCCAGTAGAGCGCGTGCTCCCCGAACATGGCCCGCGCGCTGGCCCCCGGCCCCGCCGCCTCCAGGATCGCGGCCACCGTGGCCTTGGACGTGCCCATGTTCCCTCCCGCGCCTCTCTCCGCTAGAGAAGCGCCGCCTGCCCCGGGGAGTCCAGCATGACGAAGCCCGTCGTTTTCCGCGTCCTCGCCGGGGACGCCCCGTGAGGCCCGTGGTTCTGTGCATCCTCGACGGCTGGGGCCTGCGCGACGACCCCTTCGCCAACGCGCCCAAGCTCGGGGCCGTGCCCACCTTCAACCGGCTCTGGGCCACCTGCCCGCACGCCCGGCTCGTCACCCACGGGCGCGACGTGGGGCTGCCCACGGGGCAGATGGGCAACTCGGAGGTCGGGCACACCAACATCGGCGCGGGCCGCGTGGTGGCCATGGACCTCGGCCAGATAGACCTGGCCATCGAGGACGGCGGCTTCGCACGCAACGAGGCGCTCCTGGCCTTCGTCGGGACGCTGCGCGCCTCGGGGGGCCGCGCGCACCTCTTGGGCGTGGCCTCGGACGGGGGCGTGCACGGCCACCTCAACCACATGGTGGCGGCCGCCGAGGCGCTCGCGGCCGCGGGCGTCCCCGTGCGCGTCCACGCGGTCACCGACGGGCGCGACGTGGCCCCCACCTCCGCCCCCCTCTACCTCGCCGCCCTCGCCGCCCGCCTGCCCGGGTCGGCCCGCCTCGCCACCGTCATGGGGCGCTTCTACGCCATGGACCGCGACCGCCGCTGGGAGCGCGTCCGGCTCGCCTACGACGCCCTGGTCCACGCCCAGGGGATCGGCGCGCCGGACGCCGCCACCGCGCTCGCGCTGGCCGCGGCGCGGGGCGAGACCGACGAGTTCGTCACGCCCACGGTCCTGGACGGCCACGACGGCTTGCGCCCCGAGGACGGGCTCCTGTGCCTCAACTTCCGCGCCGACCGCGCGCGCGAGATCCTGGAGGCCCTCGCCAACCCCCTGTTCGACGGCTGGGATCGCGGCCCCGCCCCCGTGCTGGCCGCCCGGCTCGGCATGGTGGACTACTCGGCGGCCCACGACGCCTGGTATGCCGCCATGTACCCCAAGCGCGCGCTCGCCAACACGATCGGCGAATGGGTCGCGGCCCACGGCCTGCGCCAGATGCGGCTCGCGGAGACCGAGAAGTATCCCCACGTCACCTTCTTCCTCAACGGCGGCAGGGAAGAACCCTTCGCGGGCGAGGACCGGCACATGGCGCCCTCCCCCAAGGTCGCCACCTACGACCAGGCGCCCGAGATGTCGGCCGCCGAGGTGGGCGACTGGCTCGTGCGGGCCATCGAGACGCCTTACGACCTCGTGGTCGTCAACTTCGCCAACCCCGACATGGTGGGCCACACGGGCGACCTCGCCGCCGCCATCAAGGCCGTGGAGGCGGTGGACCGCCAGCTCGCGCGCGCCGTGGCCGCGCTGGAGGCGGCGGGCGGCGCCATGGTCGTCACCGCCGACCACGGCAACTGCGAGCTGATGGTGGACCCCGCCACGGGCGGGCCGCACACGGCGCACACCACCAACCCCGTCCCCGTCATCCTGGTGGGCGGCCCGCCGGGCGCGTCCTTGCGCGACGGCCGCCTCGCCGACCTGGCGCCCACGCTGCTCGACCTCATGGGCCTGGACCTGCCCCCGCAGATGACGGGCCGGAGCCTGATCGGGCGGTGAGGGCCGCGCTCCTCCTGGCCGTCCTCGCCGCCCCGGCGCTGGCCCAGGGCACCGCCGACCAGGCGGAGGCCGCCGCCGCCGCGCTCTCCCGCGCCGCCGCGCTGGTGGGGGCGGCCGAGGGCGCCTCGGACCGCATCGCCGCCCTCTCGGAGGCGGTGCGGGCCTACGAGGGGGCGCTGGCGCTCCTGCGCGACGGGCTGCGCCGGCTCGCCGTGGAGCGCGCCCGCCTGGAAGGCGAGCTGCTGGCCGACCGCGACCGCATCGCCCGCCTGCTCGGCGCGCTCCAGGCCACCGGGCGGGCCGAGGGACCGCTGCTGCTGCTGCACCCCGACGGGCCCCTGGCCACGGCGCGGGCGGGCATGATCCTGGCGGACGTGGCCCCCGCGCTCCAGGCCGAGGCCGAGGCCCTGCGCCTGCGCCTGGAGGCGCTGCGCGAGGTGGAGGCGCTCCAGGCCGGGACGGCCCGGGGGCTGGAGGAGGGGCTGGCGAGCGTCCAGGCGGCCCGCGCGGCCCTGGCCCAGGCCGCCGAGCGGCGCGAGGACCTCGCCTCCGACCCCCTGGAGGACGCGGGCGCTCTCGACCGCCTCCTGCGGTCGGCCGACACGCTCGACGCCTTCGCCGAAGGTCTCGCGGGGGAGCTGGACGCGGCCGCGCCCTTGCCGCCGCCCTCGCTGCCCTGGCCCCTGCCGGTCGCGGGCACCGTGCTGCGCGGCCCCGGCGAGCCCGACGCCTCCGGCACCGCCCGCCCCGGCCTCGTGGTCGCGGCCGCGCCCGAGGCGCTGGTCACGGCGCCCGCCACCGCCACGCTGCGCTTCGTGGGGCCGCTCCTCGACCAGGGCGTGGTCGCCATCCTGGAGCCCGCGCCGGGCATCCTGCTGGTGCTCTCGGGGCTCGGGCAGGCCTGGGGGGCGCCCGGCGACGTGCTGCCCGCCGGCGCCCCCCTGGGGCTCATGCCGGCCGCCGGCGCCGAGGCCGCGCCCCACGCAGACTTGACGCCCCCGGGGGTCGCCGGGCTCACCCGGACCCTGTATCTGGAGGTCCGCGACGGTGGCGGCCCCCTCCCCCCCGGGGACTGGTTCGCCTGGCCATAGGGAGACACGCATGAGGAAGCTGGCGTTCGCGGCCCTGGGCGGGGCGGCCCTGGGGCTCGTGGTGACGACCCAGGTGGCCGGCCCTCTCATCGCCCAGGAGGCGGCGACGTCGCGCTCGATCTACGAGCAGCTCGACCTCTTCGGGGACATCTTCGAGCGCATCCGCGCCGACTACGTCGAGGAGGTGGACGAGCAGCAGCTCATCGAGGCGGCCATCAACGGCATGCTCACCTCGCTGGACCCCCACTCCTCCTACCTCTCCCCCGAGGACGCGGAGAAGATGCGCACGCAGACCTCCGGCGAGTTCGGGGGCCTGGGCATCGAGGTCACCCAGGAGGACGGCTGGGTCAAGGTCGTGTCGCCCATGGACGGCACGCCCGCCGCGCTGGCGGGGCTGCAGACGGGCGACTTCATCACCGCCGTGGACGGCACGCCCCTCATGGGCCTCACGCTCGACGAGGCGGTGGAGATGATGCGCGGGCCGGTGGGCTCGGAGATCACGCTGACCATCGTGCGCGAGGGCGAGGCGGATCCCTTCGACGTCTCGATCGTGCGCGACACCATCCGCCTCATCGCCGTGCGCGCGCGCACCGAAGGCAGCACCGTGGTCCTGCGCGTGACCACCTTCAACGAGCAGACCTACCCCAACCTCGCGGACGGCCTGCGGGCGCAGCTGGAGGCGGCGGGCGGCATCGAGAACGTCAACGGCGTGGTGCTGGACCTGCGCAACAACCCCGGCGGGCTGCTCGACCAGGCCATCGCCGTGTCCGACGCCTTCCTGGACAGGGGCGAGATCGTCTCCACGCGCGGCCGCGACCCCGCCCAGGGCGACCGCTACAACGCCACGCCGGGCGACCTCGTGGGCGGCCTGCCCATGGTGGTGCTCATCAACGGGGGCTCGGCCTCGGCGTCCGAGATCGTGGCCGGAGCGCTCCAGGACCAGCGCCGCGCCGTGGTCGTGGGCACCCAGAGCTTCGGCAAGGGCTCCGTGCAGACCGTCATGCCCTTGGGCCAGGACGGGGCCATGCGGCTGACGACCGCGCGCTACTACACGCCCTCGGGGCGCTCCATCCAGTCGCTGGGCATCTCGCCCGACATCATCGTGGAGCAGCGGCCCCCGCCCGGCCCCGAGGCCGAGGAGGCCGCGGCGCAGCGTCGCCAGCTGAACGAGGCCGACCTGAGGGGCGCGCTGAGCAACGACTCGCTGACGGACGAGGAGCGCAGCCAGATCGAGGAGGACCGGGCCCGCGCCGAGGCGGCCGCCGCCCTGCGCGACGAGGACTACCAGCTGGCCTACGCCATAGACATCCTCAAGGGCCTCTCCGCGCTCGGCCCCGAGGTGCGCGCGGCCGCCCAGGAGACGGCCGAGGCCACCCCCGAGGACGGCGCGGCCGAGGACGGGGCCGAGGCGACGCCGTGACGGCCGAGGGGGGCGCCTGGCGCCCCTGCGTGGGCGTCCTCCTCCTCGGCCCCGGCGGCGTCTTCGCCGGCCGCCGCGCCGACCGGCCCGAGGCCGCCTGGCAGATGCCCCAGGGCGGCGTGGACCCCGGCGAGGACCTGCGCGCCGCCGCCCTGCGCGAGCTGCGCGAGGAGACGGGCATCGCCCCCCACCTGGTGGCCGTCGAGGCCCTGGGCGAGCCCGTCCGCTACGAGGTGCCCGAGCCTTCGCGCCCCGCCCGCTGGGGCGGGCGCTGGCGGGGCCAGGAGATCACCTGGGTGCGCGCCCGCTTCCTGGGCAGCGACGCCGACGTCCGGCTCGACGCGGACAAGCATCCCGAGTTCAGCGCCTGGCGCTGGGCCGATCCCAAGGAGCTCCTGGCGGGCATCGTCCCATGGAAGCGGCCCGCCTACGAGGCCGCGCTGCGGCTCCTGTGAGGGCCCCACGATGCTCCCTCCGCGCGCCCTCGCCCTCCTCGCCCTCCTCGCCCTCCTCCTGCCCGCCCCGGCCCTCGCGCTCAGCTGCGCGCCCCTGGACCTCGCCCGGAGCCTCGCCAAGGCCGCCGCCTCCCCCGCGCCCTTCGCCATCCTCCATGGGCGGCTCGACTTCGACGAAGCCCTCATGCCCGCCCCCTTCGAGGAGCGCCTGCGCGACCCCGCCGCCGTCCCCGCCCGCTTCGAGGGCCGGGCGCTCGGCCCGGAGGGCTTCGGCCCCGGCGAGCGGCGCGACGTGACGATCCGGCCCACCTGCGCCGGCCCCTGGTGCGCCTCCCTGCCCACGGGCCGCGACCGGCTGCTCCTGGCCTGCCTGGCCCCGGACGGCAGCCTCGCGGTGGAGGTCGGCCCCTGCGGCGGCACGGCCTTCCCGGAGCCGGACGCGGCGGACCTGGCGCTGGCCGAGGGGGCGAGCAGGTAAGCAAGGCCGGGGGACGCGGGCGCCCCCCGGACCCCCCCCATGCGGATGCTCCGTCCCGAGGGCCGGCCCCGCACGCGCAGGGGCCCGGGGGCGAGGGGCCATCGCCCCGGGCGCGGGCCTCCCCGGCCCTTCCTACCGCGCGTTCTTCTCGATCCAGGCCCGGAGCGCCTCGGCCTCCTGGCGGGCGTCGCGCAGGCCGTCCATGGCGGCGCGCAGCTCGGCGTCCTTCTGGACGAGCTGGTTGGACAGGACGGCCTCGCGCTCCTCGACGTAGGCCAGCGCGCCGTCGCGCGTCTCCTCGGCCTCGTGGAGCGCCTGGGCCATGCGGTCGAGCTCGCCGACCTCGGCGCGCGTGACGCGGGTGAAGCGGTGGACCAGCCAGCCCGCGAACCAGCCCAAGGAGAAGGCCGCGAACAGGATGACGGCGATGGCGACGATCAGCTCGGAGCGGTTCATGGGGTCCCCTGCTGGGCCTCCTCGGCCGAGGCCTCGCCGCCGGCGGCGGCGGCCGGGCGCGCGGGGGGCGCGAGGGAGGGCGCCTCGGGGATGGGGGCGGCCATCGCCGGGCCCGGGGGGGCGCCGGGGGGCTGGCCCAGCCCGCCCAGGAGAGCGAACTCGATGCGGCGGTTGGCCTCGCGCCCCGCCTCGGTGCCGTTGTCGGCGATGGGGTCGGCTTCGCCGTAGCCCACCGCCTCGAAGCCCGCCACGGGCACGCGCTCGGCGCGCAGCGCCGCGAGCACCGCATCGGCGCGGGCCTGGGAGAGCGCGAGGTTGCCCTCCTCGCCCCCCTGGCTGTCGGTGTAGCCCGCGATGCGCAGCCGCAGGTCGCCGCAGGCGCGCAGGATGCCGGCGACGGCCCCCACCACCGGCCCGGCCTCGGGCGACAGGGTGGCGGAGCCGGGCTCGAAGGTGATCTTGCTCTCGGCCGTCACGCCCGCGATCTGGGCCACGCATTCCTCGGGCGTGGGCAGGGCCGCGACGGGGTCGAGCCGCTGGTCGTAGGTCACCTCGATCTCCACGGCTGCCCCCGCGCCCAGCGTGGCGATGGCCTCGCGCGCGATGTCGTCGCGGGCGGTCTGGCTGCCCGTGGCGCCCGACACGCGGATCAGGTCCGGCGTCACCGTCACCTGCCCGTAGGCGAGCTTGGCCAAGGCGTCGAGCCCCGCGAGCACCCGCACCGGCCAGCCGGGGGGCAGGCCCTCGGGGGCCACGCGCGTGGCCACCGTCACCTCGCCCCCGCCGAAGCGCGCCTCGGCGAAGGTGCGGGCGATGCCGGCGGCCTGGGCGTCCGGCAGCCGCCCGGCGAGCCGCACGGCCCCCTCCTCGGAGAGCGTGGCGGTGAAGGCCGGCGGCCCCTGGGGGGGGGCGCGCGTGGGCAGGGCCGGGTTCTCGGCCCGGACGGAGAAGCCGGGGGGCATGGCCCCCTCCACCTCGCCCGCCACGCGGTCGAAGAGGCCGGGCTCGGTGCCCGGCGGCGCCTGGAGCAGCACGTCGGCGTCCGTCATGGTGAGCGTGCCGCCCCCCATGTCGGCGAGCCCGGCGATGGCCGTGGCGGCGGCCTCTCCCCACTGGGGCGAGGGCGCGCCCAGGCCCAGCCGGCACTCCTGCCCCCCCTCGGCCCCGGCGGCCGCCGCCGCTGCGAGGATCGCGTCGCGCGCGGCCTCGGTGTCGGCCGAGCAGGCGTCGAAGCGCGGCGGGCCGCCGTCCATCACGAAGCGCAGCGTGAAGGGCGCGATGACGGGGCGCGGGGCGGCCACCGACAGCACGAGGGCCACCCCTTCGGGCACCCGCGCGCGCACCGCGCGCTCGAGCCTTCGCGCCTCGGCGGGGCTTTCGGCCACCGCGTCCACGACCACGCGGCCGGGCGACACCGACACCTTGGAGCGCGGCAGCACCTCCAGCGCGTCGAGCGCGAGGCCCAGCGCCGGCTCCCAGCCCGGAGGCGCCTGGTAGGCCGCCGTCTCCAGCAGGTCCGACACGGCCTGCCCCGACGCGGCCTGGGCGATCTCGTCGTTGAGGCGCGCCCGGTCCGTTCCCTCGGGGACCAGCCCGATCAGCGACACGCCCGCGTCGTTCCTGAGGATCTCGATGGCGAAGTCCGGCGCGCGCACGGGCGCGGCGTCGGCCACGCGCAAGCCGTCGATCACGCGGCTCGCGTCCACCACGCCGCCGGCCGAGGACATGGCGCGGAAGCGCTCGGCCTCCGAGGGCGCCGTGCCCTCCAGCACCACCCGCAGCCCGTCGCCCACCACGCTCGCCCAGTCGTGCCCGTCGCGGCGCAGCCGCGCCTCCACGGCGGCGACGCTGCGCGCCTCCACCTCGCGCGCGAGCGTGCGGGCGGCGACCGCGGCGAGGGCGCCGGCCAGGGCAAAGGCGAGGAGGGCGAGGAGGACACGGCGCATCGGCGGGCGTCTAGACCTGGCGGGCGGGGAAGGGAAGGCCGGGGGGCCACCTGGCCCCCCGGCCGTCCTACCTCAGCGCCGCCAGCGTGCTCGGCTCCGCGAAGCCTGTGACCGGGAGCCCCCGCGCCGCCTGGAACTCGCGGATGGCGGCGATGGTGCGGGGGCCGACGCGGCCGTCCGTGCCGCCGGTGTCGAAGCCCAAGGCCGTGAGGCGGGTCTGCAGCTCGATGCGCTCGGCCTCCGAGAGGGGGCGCTCGGAGGAGAACACGCCGGCCAGCGGCGGCCGGCCGCGCAGGCGGTCCGCGAGGTGGCCCACGGCCGCCGCGTAGGCATCGGCGTTGTTGTAGCGCTTGATGACGTCGAAGTTGGGAAAGACGCGCAAGGGGGGCATCCCGGGCGGCGACAGCAGGCGGCCGCCCGCGGTCTCGGAGGCCAGGCCCCCCCAGGGCTCGCCCCGCCGCCAGCCGGACCGGCGCAGGTAGTTGGCGGTGGAGCCCAGCGCGTCCGAGGGGTCCTCGCCCCAGATGTCGCGGCGCCCGTCGCCGGTGAAGTCCACGGCGAGCGATTCGAACGAGGTGGGGATGAACTGGGTGTGGCCCATGGCGCCGGCCCAGGAGCCGAGCATCCGGTCCGGCGTGGTGTCGCCCCTCTGGAGGATGCGCAGGCTCGCCAGGAGCTGCTCCTCGAAGAAGGCGGCGCGGCGGCCCTCGTAGGCCAGCGTGGAGAGGGCGGAGATCACGGGCACGTCGCCCTTGCGGGTGCCATAGGAGGATTCGAGCCCCCAGATGGCGGCGACGACCTCCTGGTCCACGTCGTAGGCGGCCTCGATGGCCTGGAGCTGCGGCGCCACGCGGGCCATGGCCCTGCGGCCGTCCTCGACGCGGCTCTCGCTGACGCCGGACAGGAGGTAGTCCTGGAAGGTGCGGGTGAACTCGGCCTGGCTCTGGTCGCGCGCGATGACCGCCGGGATGAAGCCCGCCTGGGCGAAGGCGGCGTCGAAGGTGGCCGGCGCGATGCCGGAGGCCAGCGCGCGGGGGCGGAAGGCGGCCACCCAGGCGTCCCAGCCGGGGTCGGGGGCGGTCCTGAACTCGAACACGTTGCCCTCCCCCAGGTTGCCGAGCGCCGGCAGGCGGGCGCCGCAGCCGGCCAGGAGGAGCGCCGCGCCCCCGCCCAGGATGATGCCCCGCCGTGACGCCATGCCAGCCTCCCGTGCCACCGGCGGAGACTAGACGGGAGGCGCCGGCAGTGGAAGGCGCCGGGGGGGTGCCGGGGGCGTGGCGTGGCGGAAGGGCGCCGGGGGACGCGGGCGGCCCCCCGGGGCCGGCCCGGGCGAGCCCCTGGAGGGCGCCATGGCCCCGGGCCTGGCCCCGCCCGCCGCCGTCGCCCGGGAGGTCGCCAAGGGCCTGGAACCGCGCGAGAGGCGCGCGAGGGACGGCACGGAGGTGGGGGTGAGGCGGGCCGAGGGGCTGCGACGACGAGGGGGGCCCGAGCCCTGGCCGAATCGCCCGGCTCCCGCGGGGCGGCGGACTCGGGCAGGAGCGGCGGAGGCGGCTGGAGGGGGAGCCGGAAGAGGCGGACCGCACCCCCGGGGCGTGGTGCCGTGCCGTGGTGGGGTGGGGTGGATCATGGCGACGGGGGATGAGCGATGGGCCGGCCTCTCTCGCGGCGCCGGCGCGAGGGGGGTGGGGCGTCGGGGGCGGGGCGGCGGGCGACACGGCTTCGTCGAGGGCGCGAGGGCTCTGGCGCGCCGCTTCGGGGTCAGCCCACGACGGTGCGGAAGCGGCGGCGGCGGGCCAGGGCGGCGGGCCGGGCGCATGGGCCGCACGAGCAGGGACGCCACTCTCGGGCGCCACCCCGACGCCCACGGCGAGCCGCAGAGCCGCCCCTCGCGGACCCCCGCAGCCACGCCCGACGGCCCAGGACCCCGCAGGCCCCCGCCCCCCGCCAGACCCCCTGCGAGACCCCCCGCCAAGCCTGCCCCAAGAACCCCCACACCACTCCCCAGCAGATGCCTGGGCGGCGAAGGTCAGGTCGGCGACGCGGAGCGCGAGTCCAGGGGGATGGAGTGCCAGGCTCGCCTCGGGGCCGAGGATGAGAGTCACGAACTTGCCGCCCGCGCGGCGATGGTGGAGAACCTTGCGCCGCCGCAGGTCCATGATCACCAGTGGGCGACCGAGGGCGGGGCGAAGTAGCCTTCGAGCTTGCCCGCCAAATCCATCGAGCGGGCGGAGGGCGACAGGACCTCCACCACCAGGACGAGGTCCCGCACCTCGATGTCGTCGTCATCGAGCGGCGGCCCGCAGCGGAGCAGCGCATCGGGCTCGCGGACGGTGCGCGCGTCGATCCGAACCGACATCCCGTCCGGGCAGGCTTGGCATGGACCCCTCCCTGGCCACGGCCTCGCGCAGCGCGACGGCGGCCGCGAGCTTCGACAAGGCGGGAGCCGAGCGCTCCGACGCCTGCCCCACGGCCTCGCCGTCCACCTGCTCCCAGCGCCCCGGCCGCCCCTCGGCCCAGGCGACGAACTCGTCGGCCGTCATGCGGGGGAAGCCTGGCACGCTCATGCCCGCAAGATGGCAGCACCTCGCCCCCCGCCAGCCCCCTTCCCCCCGCCGCCCCCGCCGCTACCCTCCGCCTATGCTCAGCCGCCTCTCCTCCCGCCGCCGCTTCGACGAGCTCTCCGAGCAGGAGGTGCTCGCGCTCGCCATCTCCTCGGAGGAGGACGACGCCCGCATCTACCGCGGCTTCGCCGAGCGGCTGCGCGCGGCCTTCCCCGCCACCGCGGCCGTGTTCGACGGCATGGCCGAGGAGGAGGACCAGCACCGCGCCCGCCTCATCGAGGCGCACCGCAAGCGCTTCGGCGAGGTCATCCCGCTGATCCGGCGCGAGCACGTGTCGGGCACCCACGCGCGCGAGCCCGTGTGGCTCGACCCCGACCTCGGCCTCGACCGCATCCGCGCGCTGGCCCGCGGGATGGAGGAGGCGGCCGAGTCGTTCTACGTCCGCGCCGCCCAGAGGACGACCGACGCGGGCACGCGCGACCTCCTGGGGTTCCTGGCGCGCGCCGAGGCCGGCCACGAGCGGCGCGCGGAGGGGCTGGAGGGCGAGCACCTGACGGACGCGGCACGGGCGGGCGAGGACGCCGAGGCCCATCGCGGCTTCGTGCTGACCTGGGTGCAGCCGGGCCTGGCGGGGCTCATGGACGGCTCGGTGTCCACGCTCGCCCCCATCTTCGCCACCGCCTTCGCCACGCAGGACACGTGGACGACGTTCCTCGTGGGCCTCGCCGCTTCCGTGGGCGCCGGCATCTCCATGGGCTTCACGGAGGTGGCCTCCGACGACGGGGTGATCTCCGGCCGTGGCGCCCCTTGGAAGCGCGGCCTCGCCACGGGCGTCATGACCACGCTGGGCGGGCTCGGCCACGCGCTGCCCTACCTGATCCCGCACTTCTGGACGGCCACGAGCGTGGCCGTCGCCGTGGTCTTCGTGGAGCTGTGGGCGATCGTCTGGGTGCAGATGCGCTACATGCGCACGCCCTTCTTCCGCGCCACCTTCCAGGTGGTCCTGGGGGGCGCCCTGGTGTTCGCGGCCGGCGTCCTTATCGGGGGCGGGTAGCCCGGGGGGGGACTGGGGGGCCTCGGGCCCTCCAGCCTTCACTTCCTCTCGGGATCCCGGCTGTGCCGCCGGTCCCGCTCGCCTCCGCCCCCGGACACGTCCGAGGTGGAGTCGCGGTCGGACTCCGCCGCCGGCTTCCTGGGGTCCTTGGGCGCCTTGGCGTCCTCGTGGGAGGCGCCGGGGCCGCCCTGCCGGACGGTGTTGGAATGCTTCTCGCTGGTGGACATCTAGCGGTCCTGCTGGAGACCCTGGTGGGTCGTGTTCTGCTCGGTGTTGGCCGTCTGGCCGACCTTGCCGGCTACGGGCGCCTGCACGCCCGCCTCCGGCTGGGCGGCGTCCTCGGGGCGGTGGGGGTCGCTCGGCCCCTTGGGGGAGGCGTTGCCCGGGGGCACGGGGGGCATCTTCGCGCTCACTGGCCGTCCTCCTGCGGCTCCACGCGCCGGTTGGCCGCGTGGTCCTGCATCTGCTCGGTCTGAACGGCCTTGCCGTCGAGCCCGCGCGCGTCGCCGTGGGCGGCCTTGTCGCGGTTGCTCAGCACGGCGTTCTCGGGGATCTCGGCCACGTCCTCGCTGGTGATCATCGCGCCCGTGCCGTCGCCCTTGCCCCGGGCGCCGGGACCGAAATGCTTGTGGCTCGCGTTGGCCATCGCTCTCCTCCTGGCTTCCCCCACCCAACGGCCCTAGACCTCGCCCCGTTCCAGGGGGCCGCGATGACGACGCTGTGGATCGACGCCGACGCCTGCCCCGTGAAGGCCGAGGCCTTGCGCACGGCCTTGCGCCACGGGGCGCGCGTGGTGCTGGTGTCCAACGGCGGCATCCGCCCCTCGCTCTACCCCGGGGCGGAGGTGGTGGTCGCGCACCAAGGCCCCGACGAGGCCGACAAGCGTATCGCCGAAGGCTGCCGGCCCGGCGACGTGGTGGTCACCGCCGACATCCCCCTCGCCGCCCGCGCCGTGGCGGCGGGCGCGGTCGTCGTGAAGCCCGATGGCGGCCGCCTCGACGACCGCAACGTGCGCGAGGCGCTGGCCGCCCGCGACCTCGCCGCCGACCTGCGCGCCGCCGACCCGTTCCGCATGGGCGGCGGCCGGCCCTTCTCCTCGCGCGACCGCTCGCGCTTCCTCGACGCCCTCGACCGCGCGCTCCGGTCGCCCGGGGGCGGCGCGCGCTGACCCCGCGCCGTCGCGGACGGCATGGCGGCCGCGCGGCCGCCCCGCTACCCATCCGCCATGCCCCGCGACGACATCACCGGACGGGTGCCGGCCGACCCCGCCGCCCCCGACGCCCTGGCCGAGGGCCGCGCCCTCCTGCCCCCCGCCGACGCCCGCCGCGTCGCCCTCTGGGGCATCGGCCTGGCGCTCGGCGGCTCGGCGGTGCTGTCGGTCAACGACATGGCGGTCAAGGCGCTCTCGGGCGAGTACCCCCTCCACCAGGTGGTCCTGATCCGCGCCCTGATCGGCATGGCCGGCCTGGTCCTGGGCCTCGCCCTCACGCGCGGGCTCGGCGGCCTGCGGCCCTCGCTCCTCACGCGCAGGCCGGGGATGCACGCCCTGCGCGTCCTCTGCGTGCTGCTCAGCAACGTCACCTACTTCCTGGGCCTCGCCGCCCTGCCGCTCGCCGATGGCGTGGCCATCTTCTACGTGGCCCCGCTCCTCATCGTCGCCCTCTCCGTGCCGCTCCTCCACGAGCGCGTGGGCTGGCGGCGCTGGGCGGCCGTGGCCGTGGGCCTCGGGGGCGTCGCCGTCATGCTTCGCCCAGGCGCGGGAGCGACCACATGGCCCGCCGTCCTCGTGCTGCTCTCGGCGCTCTTCTACGCGCTCATGCACATCCTGACGCGCCGCATGGCCCCCTCCGAATCGGCCTTCTCCATGGCCTTCTGGACGCAAGGCGGCTTCATCACGCTCTCGCTCCTCATGGGCCTGTCGGTGGGCGACGGGCAACTCGCCCAGGGCGCCGGCCCCTCCCTCGCCTTCCTCCTGCGCGCCTGGACCTGGCCCCCCCTCGCCGACTGGCCCCTGTTCCTGGCGACCGGCGTGACGGTCACGCTCGGCGGCCTCATGCTGGCCCAGGCCTACCGCACCTGCCCGCCCTCCATCATCGCGCCCTTCGAATACGCGGGGATGCCCATGGCCGTCCTGTGGGGCGCCGTGGCCTTCGGGACCTGGCCGGACGCGCTCGCGTGGGCGGGGATTGCCATGATCGTCGGCGCGGGCCTCTATGCGCTCTGGCGGGAGGCGGCGCGCAAGTGATCCAGGCGGTCGTGTGGGACATCGGCAACGTCCTCGTCGAGTGGCGCCCCGAGCGCCTCTACGACGCCCTGCACGGCGAGGCGCGCCGCCGTGCTCTCTTCGCCGCCGTGGACCTCCACGGCATGAACGACCGCATAGACCGCGGCGCGCCCTGGCGCGAGACGGTCGAGGACTGGGCGAGCCGCCACCCCGACTGGGCCGAGGAGATCGGCCTCTGGCACGGGCGCTGGCTCGACATGGCCGGCCCCGTCATCCCCGGCTCGCTCGCCCTCCTGCGCGCCCTCCAGGCGCGGGGCGTGCCCTGCTACGCGCTGACCAACTTCGGCCGCGAGACCTGGGAGGCGGCGCTCCCCGCCTACCCGTTCCTCGCCACCTTCACCCATCCCTTCGTGTCGGGCCGGCTCGGAGTCTCCAAGCCCGAGGCGGCCATCTACGAGGCCGTCGAGCGGGGCACGGGACTCCCCCCCGCCGCCCTGCTCTTCGCCGACGACCGCGAGGAGAACGTGGAGGCCGCGCGCGACCGCGGCTGGGCCGCGCACCTCTTCCGCGGCCCCGAGGGGCTGCGCGACCGCCTCGCCGCGGAGGGCCTGCTGTGAGCGTCCCGTTCGTCGGCTGGGAGGTGGAGCCCCGCCTGGACTGGCTCGCGGTCGCCCGCACCATCGAGGACGGCCACCGCCGGCCCCGCGCCCAGGTGGAGGACGTGCTCCTGACCCGCCCCCCCGACGCGCTCCTCAACCGGTCCGCCTGGATCGCCGGCTTCGGCCTCCTGGTGAAGGCCGCCACCGTCTTCCCGGGCAACGCCGCCCGGGGGGGCGAGAGCATCAACGGCGTGGCCGCGCTGCTGTCGGACCGCGACGGCACCCTCGAGGCGCTCGTGGACCTGCGCCTCCTGACCAAGTGGAAGACGGCCGGCGACTCGCTCCTGGGCGCGCTCCGCCTGGCCCGCCCCGACGCCAGGGAGGTGCTGGTGGTCGGGGCGGGCACGGTGGCGCGCTCCTTGCTGGGCGCCTACCGCGCGGGCTTCCCGGAGGCGCGCCTCCGCCTGTGGTCCCGCCGCCCCGAGGCCGCCGCCGCGCTCGCCGCCGAGGCCGGCCCCAAGGTCGCGGCCGAGCCCGCCCCCGACCTGGAGCGGGCCGTGCGCGAGGCCGACATCGTCTCGACCTGCACCATGGCGACCGCTCCCCTGGTCCTCGGCGACTGGCTCAAGGAGGGCGCGCATCTCGACCTCGTCGGCGCCTACCGCCCCGACATGAGGGAATGCGACGACCGCGCGGTGGCCCGCGCGCGCGTCTTCTGCGACCTGCGCCACACGGCGCTCGTGCCCGGCGACCTCGCCGCCCCCATCGCCTCGGGCGCCTTCTCCCCCGAGGCCGTGGTCGCCGACCTCTACGACGGCCCCCTCCTCGCCCGCCGCTCGCCCGGCGAGGTCACGCTGTTCAAGAACGGCGGCGGCGCGCACCTCGACCTGATGACCGCCCGCCACATCCTGGAGGCCGCCGCATGACGCTTGCCTGGACCGGCTCCGCGCGCGGCCCCGCCGCCCTGCTCCTCGGCCCCGGCCCCTGGGACGCCTTCGCGCCCGGGCTCGGCGCCACGGGCTACCGCGTCCTGCGGACGGACGACCCCGCCGCCGCCATGGCCGACGCGGCGGCGCCCGAGGAGGCTACGCTGATCGCCCACGGCGCCGGCGCCCCGGCCGCCACCGCCTGGGCCGCCGCCCACCCCGACCGCGTGGTGCGCCTCATCCTCCTCGCCCCCGAGGGCGTGGTCCCCCGCGCCGCCCCCCCCGCCGAGCCCCCGCCCCGCGAGGGCGGCCTCCTGGCCCGCCTCCCCCTGGTGCGCGCGCTCATGGCCCGCGCCGCCCCGGAGCCCCCCGCCCCGCCCCCCCCGCCGCCGGACCCCGAGGCCGATCACCGCGCGCTCGGCCGCGAGGGCGTCCCCGTCGTCGCCCTCTGGGCGGGCCGCGACGAGGTGGTGCCGCTGCGGGGCCTCGGCGTCCTGGCCAGCTGGAACCGCGCCGCCAAGCAGGAGGTGGTGGAGGGCGCCGGCCACGACCTGCTCGCCACGCACGCCGCCGCCCTCCTCGACACCCTGCGGGGCGTGCTGCGCGAGGACTGAAGCGGCTCTTGTAAACGAGCGCGTTTTCGGGCCCGCTCGGCCGCCGAATCCTGTCTGCAAGGGCCCCTAGGCGGCGGCGGGCAGCGCCCTCGGCGCCTCGCGGATGGGCAGGTGCACGAGCGCCGAGAAGGCGCCCACGCCCACCCACCACACCAGGGCGTAGCTCCCGAAGGCGTCGTAGAGCCGGCCGCCCAGCCAGACCCCCACGAAGGCCCCGAGCTGGTGGGACAGGAACACGATCCCGTAGAGCGTGCCCATGTAGCGCAGGCCGTAGAGATGGGCGACGAGCCCGGAGGTGAGCGGCACGGTGGCGAGCCACAAGGACCCCATGACGGCCGAGAAGGCGAGGACCGTCCCGGGCGTCATGGGCGTCAGGATGAACCAGGCGGCGGCGACGGTGCGGCCGGCGTAGATCAGGGCCAGGAGGTTCTTCTTGGGCCAGACGTTGCCCGCCCAGCCGGCGACCAGCGTGCCCGCGATGTTGGCCAGCCCGATGACCGCGATGGCGAGCGCGCCCAGCGCCGCGGGCGTGGTGACGCCCAGCGACGCCAGCAGGCCCCCTGGCGCGATCGGCGCGGCGGCCTCGGCCACGAAGGCGGGGAAGTGCGCGGTGATGAAGGCGAGCTGGTAGCCGCAGGAGAAGAAGCCCACGAAGATGAGCGCGAAGCTCGGGTCGCGCAGGGCGCCCCGCAGCGCCTCGCCCATGCCCTGCTGCAGCTCGGCCCTGGAGGCGGGCCGGGGCGAGCGCATCAGCGGGAGCACGGCGAGGACGAGGAGGATGGCCGCCGCGTAGAGCACGAAGACCTCGCTCCAGCCCATCCCGAGCGACAGGAGCCACTCCGACAGCGGCGGCCCCACGACCTGGCCCGCGGACCCCGCCGCCGTCACCACGGCGAGGCTCATGCTGCGCCGCTCCGGCGCCGCCGAGCGCCCGACGACGGCGAGCACGACCCCGAAGCCCGTGCCCGCGATGCCGAACCCCACGAGGATCTCGAGAAGCTGGTGCTGGAGCGGGGTGGTCGCCATGGCCGAGAGCACCAGCCCCAGCGCGTAGAGCACCGCGCCCCCGACGATGGCTTTGCGGTCGCCGACCTTCTCGGCGAGCGCCCCGAAGAGCGGCTGGCCGATCCCCCAGGCGAGGTTCTGGATCGCGATGGCCAGCGAGAACTCGGCGCGCGGCCAGCCGAACTCCTCGGCGATGGGGATCTGGAAGACGCCGAAGGAGGCGCGGATGGCGAAGCCCGTGAGGATCACGGCGCAGCCCGCCAGCAGCACGGGTGTGAGGAGGGGGGCGCGCGTCATGGAGGAGCCTTGCGCCGCCGTGCGCGGGGGGTCAACGGCGCCCCGCGTGAGCGTGCTCATCACGCCCCGTGATGGGGGTTGAACCTGGGGCCGGCCGCCCTCACTCTGGCGCCAGGGAGGATGCCATGAACGAACCCACGGGGACGATCTTCCCGGACCTGCGCGGCGCCTCCGTCCTCATCACGGGGGGCGGCAGCGGCATCGGCGCCGCGCTCACCGAGGGCTTCGCCCGCCAGGGCGCCCGGGTCGCCTTCGTAGGCCGCACCGACCGCACGGCCTTCGCCGCCGAGGTCGCGGGCCGCACCAGGGCCCCAGTCCGCTACATCGCCTGCGACATCACCGACCTGGCCGCCCTCAGGGCCGCCGTGGCCGAGGCGGCCGAGGCCCATGGCCCCGTCGGCGTCCTCGTCAACAACGCGGCCAACGACGACCGGCACGGCACGCTGGACGTGACCGAGGACTACTGGGACCGGATGCAGGCCGTGAACCTCAAGGCCTACTTCTTCGCCGCCCAGGCCGTCATCCCCGCCATGGTGGAGCGGGGCAAGGGCGCCATCGTCAACTACTCCTCCATCAGCTACATGATGGGCCTGGGCCAGTACGCCGCCTACGTGTCGGCCAACGCCGGCATCACCGGGCTCACGCGCGGGCTGGCCCGCGAATGGGGCCGCAAGGGCATCCGCGTCAACGCGGTGGCGCCGGGCTGGGTGCTGACGGAGCGCCAGAAGGAGCTGTGGGTGACCGAGGAGGGCCTGCGCGACTTCCTCACCCGGCAATGCCTGCCCGACACCCTGGACCCGGAGGACATGGTGGACGGCACGCTCTTCCTGGCCTCCGACGCGAGCCGCGCCATGACGGGGCAGGTGCTCGTCGTCGACGGCGGCGTGGTCACGACAGGGTAAGGCCGGGGGGGATGATCCCCCCCGGACCCCCGCGAGCTGGGAGAATCCCTTGGACTGGGTCGCCGTGGACTGGGGGACGACCAACCTGCGCGCCTGGCGCATGAAGGGCGCCGCGCCCCAGGAGGAGGCCACGTCCGACAAGGGCATGGGGACGCTCAAGCCCGAAGGCTTCGCGCCCGCCCTCGACGCCCTCGTGGGCGCCTGGGGTGGCCTCCCGGTCCTCGCCTGCGGCATGGTCGGCGCCCGCCAGGGCTGGGTGGAGGCCCCCTACGCCCCCGTCCCCGGCCCCCCCCTCGGCGCCCCGCCCACCCGCGCGCCGGGCCCGCGTGACATCCGCATCCTGCCGGGCCTGTCCCAATCCGACCCTCCCGACGTCATGCGCGGCGAGGAGACCAAGGTGGCAGGACTCCTGCGCCTGCGCGAGAACTTCGACGGCGTCGTCCTCATGCCCGGCACGCACCCCAAATGGGTCGCCGTGTCGGCGGGCGAGGTCACCGGCTTCCGCACGGCGCTCACCGGCGAGGCCTTCGCGGCGCTCTCCGCCCACACGGTCCTGCGCCACTCCGTCGGCGCCGACGACGACTGGGACGACGCGGCCTTCCTGGCGGGCGTCTCCGAGAGCCTCGCCCGCCCCGAGCAGCTCCTGAGCCGCCTCTTCTCCTTGCGCGCCGCCGCGCTCCTGCGCGGCACGGGGCCGGCCGAGACCCGTGCCCGCCTGTCCGGCCTTCTCGTGGGCCTGGACCTGGCGGGCGCCAAGGGCTGGTGGCTGGGCCGGCCCGTGGCGCTGGTGGGGCAGGGGGCGCCCGCGCGCGCCGCAGCGGCGGCGCTCCGCGCCCAAGGGGCGCAGGTCGAGGAGATGGATGCCACCGAGGCCACGCTCGCGGGCCTCGTGGCCGCATGGGAGAGGTGGGCATGAGGCCGATCATCGCCATCCTGCGGGGCATCACCCCCGCCGAGGCCGTCCCCGTCTGCGAGGCCCTCCTAGAGGCCGGCATCGAGGTCATGGAGGTGCCGCTCAACTCGCCCGACCCCCTCGACTCCATCCGCCGCCTCGCCGACCACCTCCCCGCCGCCCGGGTCGGCGCCGGCACCGTCCTCACCCCCGAGGACGTGTCGCGGGTGAGGGACGCCGGCGGGCGCCTGATCGTGTCGCCCAACTGCGACGAGGGCGTCATCCGCGCCACCGTCGCCGCCGGCATGGAGAGCTGGCCCGGCGTGATGACCCCCACCGAGTGCTTCAACGCCCTGAAGTGGGGCGCCACGGGCCTCAAGCTCTTCCCCGGCTCACTCATCGGCCCGGACGGCCTCCGGGCCATCCGCGCCGTGCTGCCCGCCGGCACCCGCGTCTACGCCGTGGGCGGCGCCGCGGCGGGCAACCTGGCGGCTTGGCGAAAGGCCGGTTGCGACGGCTTCGGCATGGGGACGGCCCTCTACACGCCCGGCCTCGCGCCCGCCGAGGTGGGCGCACGCGCGAGAGAGATCGTGGCGGCCTTCGACAGGGCCTGGGAGGACAGATGAGCATCCACGACGACCGCACGACCCTTCTGGGCGAAGGCCCCCTCTGGCACCCCGAGCGCCACGAGCTGTGGTGGTGCGACATCCTCGGGCGCCGCGTCCACGGGCCGGGGCGCAGCCACGCCACCACCGACATGCCCTCGGCCATGGGCTGGATCGACCGCGGCACGGTGCTGCTCGCGCAGCGTGGCGCGCTCCTGACGCTCGACCTCGACAGCGGCGCGACCGACCACGTGGCCCCCCTCGACGCCGACCGCCCCGACCTGCGCTCCAACGACGGCCGCGCCGACCCCTGGGGCGGCTTCTGGGTCGGCACCATGGGCATCGAAGCCGAGCCCCGGGCCGGCAACTACTGGCGCTACTACCGGGGCGAGACGCGCCGCCTCTGGGGCGGCGTGGGCATCCCCAACGCCACCTGCTTCCACCCCTCGGGCTTCGCCGTCTGGTGCGACACCCAGATGGGCATCGCCTGGCGCCAGGACCTCGACGACGCCCATGGCTGGCCCAAGGGGGATCCGACCCCCTTCGTGGACCTCTCGGGGCAGGGCAGGAACATCGACGGCGCCGTCTTCGACGCCGAGGGCACGCTCTGGGCCGCGATGTGGGGAGAGGGGGCCGTGGTGGGCTTCAGGGAGGGGGGCAGGGAGGTGGGCCGCTTCGAGTTCCCCGCCCGCCAGACCTCCTGTCCGGCGCTCGGCGGCGAGGGCCTCTCGACGCTCTTTTGCACCTCCGCGAGCATCGGCCTCGCGCAGCCCCTGGCCGCGCGCGAGCCCGACCAGGGCCGCACCTTCGCGCTGCCCACGGGCCTCAAGGGCCTCCCCGAGCACCGGGTCATCCTGTGAAGCGCGCGCTCGGCGTCTGCTACTACCCCGAGCACTGGCCCGAGGCGTGGTGGGCGACGGACGCAGCCAGGATGCGCGAGGCAGGGCTCACCTGGGTCCGCATCGGCGAGTTCGCCTGGAGCCGCCTGGAGCCCCAGCCCGGCCAGATGGAGTGGGGCTGGCTCGACCGGGCCTTCGACACCCTGGAGGGCGAGGGCCTCCGGGTCGTCCTCGGCACCCCCACGGCCACGCCGCCCCGCTGGATGGTGGAAAGACACCCCGACATGCTCCCCGTGGGCCGCGACGGGCGCGTGCGCGGCTTCGGCTCGCGCCGGCACTACTGCTTCAGCCATCTCGGCTACCGCGACGAATCCCGCCGCATCGCCCGCCTCCTGGCCGAGCGCTACGGGAGCCGCGCGAGCGCCTGGCAGACCGACAACGAGTACGCCTGCCACGACACCGTCCTGAGCTGGTCCGAGGCCGCCCGCAAAGGCTTCCGCGATTGGCTGGCGCGGCGCTACCAGTCCACCGACGCCTTCAACCGGGCCATGGGCAACGTCTTCTGGTCCATGGAGGTGAGCGACTGGAGCGAGGTGGACCCGCCGGGGCAGGGCGTGACGGAGAGCAACCCCGCCCTGGCGCTGGCCTGGCGGCGCTACTCCTCGGACATGGTGGCCGAGTTCAACCGCGCCCAGGTCGAGGAGATCAGGAAGCGCAGCGGCGCCCCCATCCTCCACAACTACATGGGCAGGGTCACGGACTTCGACCACTTCGCCGTGGGCGCCGACCTCGACGCCGCCTCCTGGGACTCCTACCCCCTCGGCTTCCTGTCGGACCGCATCGAGGGCACCGAGGCGCACAAGGCCCGCTACCTGCGCCAGGGCGACCCCGACAACCAGGCCTTCCACCACGACCTCTACAGGGCGGTCGGGCGGGGCCGCTGGTGGGTCATGGAGCAGCAGCCGGGGCCGGTGAACTGGGCGCCCTGGAACCCTGCGCCACTTCCCGGCATGGTGCGCCTCTGGGCCTGGGAGGCCTTCGCCCATGGCGCCGAGGTCGTCAGCTGGTTCCGCTGGCGCCAGGCCCCCTTCGCGCAGGAGCAGATGCACGCAGGGCTCCTGCGCCCCGACTCGGCGCCGGCCCCGGCGCTGGCCGAGGTGCGGCGGGTGGCCGACGAGCTGGAGGGGTTCGACGAGGTGGAGGCGGCCCAGGCGCCCGTGGCGCTGGTCTTCGACTACGAGTCCGCCTGGGCCTGGGAGGTGCAGCCGCAGGGGCGGGACTTCTCCTTCTGGCGCCTCTGCTTCGACGCCTACCGCGCCTGCCGCCGCGCGGGCCTGTCCGTGGACGTCGTGCCCCCCGACGCCGCCGACCTCTCGGGCTACCGCCTCGTCCTCGCCCCCGGCCTCATGCGCCTCTCCGGCGCCCTCCGCGCCGCGCTCGCCCGCTTCGACGGCCTCGCCGTCCTCGGCCCCCGCACGGGGACGAAGGGCGAGGAGCTGGCCATCGCCGTGCCGCTCGGGCCGGACGTGGAAGGCTTGGACGCGGCCGTGACGCTGGCCGAGAGCCTGCCGCCGGGGGCCACGATCCCGCTCGCCACCGGGGGGTTCCAGAAATGGTTCGAGCACCTGGAGGGCTCGGCGGCCGTGCTCCTCGCTACGGCGGACGGGCGGCCCGCCGTGATGGGGGGCCGGGTGCGCTATTTGGCGGGCTGGCCGGACGACGAAGGCTACGACGCGCTCCTGCGCGGCTGGTGCAGGGAGGCGGGCGTCCCGACGCTCGACCTGCCCCGCGACATCCGGGTCCGCGACGCCGGCCCCTGGCGCTTCGCCTTCAACCACGGCCCCGAGCCGGTGGGGTGGGAGGGCGCGACGCTCCCCCCCGCCGGCGTGACATGGAGGCGCGCGTGAGGGTCATGGGCCAGCAGGACGGCCGCGACGTCCACGCCCTCGACCTCGCGGCCGGCGGCCTCTCCGTCACGCTCCTGACGCGCGGCTCCATCCTGCGCTCCGTGCGCCTCGCGGGGGTCGCCCACGACCTGACGATCGGCACCGACGACCTCGCGCTCTACGACGGCCCTATGATCTACCACGGCGCCCTCGTGGCCCCCGTGGGCAACCGCCTCGCCTTCGCGCGCGCCCCCATCGACGGGCGCCTCGTGCAACTCGATGGCGGCAAGCCCCACCTGCTGCACTCCGGCGACGCCGGCAGCCATCGCAAGCTCTGGGAGGTCCTGGGGGTCGCGCCCGACCGCGCCACGCTCGCCGTGACGCTCCCGGACGGCGAGGGCGGCTTTCCGGGCACGCGCCGCGTGACGGCAACCTGGGAGGCGAGGGCGCCCGCGACCCTCTGCCTGACCGTCACGGCGACGACCGACAAGCCCACCCTCATGAACCCCGTCAACCACTCCTACTGGAACCTCGACGGCACGCCGACCTGGGAAGGTCACACGCTCCAGGTCGCCGCCGACCGCTACGTGCCGGTTGACGCGGCGCTCATCCCCACGGGCGTGGCGGAGGTCGCGGGCACCCCCTACGACTTCCGCGAGCGGCGCGCCCCCCGGCCGGGCGAGCCGTCCCTCGACCACTGCCTCGTGACCGCCCGCGCCGTGGGCCCCTTGCGCGACGTGCTCACCCTCACGGGCCGCTCCGGCGTCTCGATGACCCTCGCCACGACCCTGCCCGGCGTTCAGGTGTACGACGGCTCCCAGGCCCCCTCCATGCCGGGCCGCCAGCTCTACGAGGCCTTCGCCATCGAGGCCGAGATGTGGCCCGACGCGCCCAACCACGCGGGCTTCCCCCCCATCGCGCTGCGCCCCGGCGAGACCTACGAGCAGGTCACCGAATGGCGCTTCGCGGCCCCCTGAGGAACCTCTCGGCCGCCGCCCACTCCTGGGGCTGCGCCTCGTGCCCGCCCTCGTGCCAGACGGCCTCCACGTCCGCGCCCATCCGCGACAGCGCGTCGATGAGCCGCTGCGTGACGGGCGCCGGCCCGATCGGGTCGCGGCGGCCGGCCGTCACCAGCACGCGCCGCCCGCCCAGGTCCGCCGGCGCGGGCTCCCACGGGATCAGCGGGTGCATCAGCACGGCGTCATCGATGACCTCCGGGCGCGACAGCAGCACCGAGGCCAGGATGTTGGCCCCGTTGGAGTATCCGATCGCCGCCACCCGCGCCGCGCCGACCCGTGCGGCCTCCGCCGCGGCGAACTCCGCCATGGCCGCCGTGCGGGCGCGCAGATCGTCCATGTCGTAGACCCCCTCCGCGCGGCGGCGGAAGAAGCGGAGCGCGCCGCCCTCGCTGACCTCGCCGCGCGGGCTGACAACGTGGGCCTCGGGCAGGAGCGACCGGCCCGCCTCGTGCAGCTGCCACTCGTCGCCCCCGGTGCCGTGGAAGGTCAGCAGCAGGACGGGCTCCGTGCCCGCGCTCCTCGCCGCGATCACGCGGGGGCCTCCAGGCGCAGGCCCTCCAGAGGCTCCAGCTGCCGCGCGAGTCGCCCGCGCAGATGCTCGTGCTGGCGCGGCAACATCAGGCGCTCGCCCAGGCGCGCCTCGTCCTCGTCCCGCGCGAAGCCCGGTTGGGCCGTCGCCACCTCGAAGAGAACGCCGCCAGGCGTCCTGAAGTAGATCGAGCGGAAGTAGTCGCGGTCCACCTGCGGGGTGGGGCGCAGCCCGAAGGCGAGCAGGTCGCGGCGCACGGCCTCCTGGGCCGCGTCGTCGGGCACCAGGAAGGCCACGTGGTGCACCGAGCCCGCCGAGGCCCGCGCGGGCGGCGCCGCCGGGTCCGCGAGCAGGTCCACGACCCCCGCCCCCGCGCGCGGGCGCATGCGGAGGATGGCCCCGTCCCGCGCCTCGGACTCGTAGCCCATGGCGAGGAGCAGGTCGCGCGCGGGCCCCGCGTCGCGCAGGGTCAGCGTCACGCCCTGGAAGCCCCTGATGGCCTGGGCGGCCGAGTGGACCCCTGTCCAGGGCTCGCGCGCGTCGGCCGTCTCGACCAGGGCGATGCCTTCGCCGTCGGGGCCCTCGAGCGCCAGGCGCGCCTCGCCGAACCGGCTCCCGCGCGCCCCGCCCAGTCGCTCCCAGGCGTCGAGGCTGCCCTCCGGGACCGCGTAGGCCACCTCCGTCGCCTCCCCGGCGCCGCGCGCGCCGCGGGCGGCCCGGGGGCCGAAGGGGAAGGAGGTGATGGCCGTGCCCGGCGTCCCATGCCGGTCGCCGAAATAGAGGTGGTAGACGTCGGGCGCGTCGAAGTTGACCGTCACCTTGACGCGGCGCAGCCCCAGGGCCTCGCGGTAGAAGGCGTCGTGGGGCGTGGCGGCCCCGGCCATCATGGTGACGTGGTGCAGGCCGTTCACGGGCATGGCGTCCTCCTTGGGCTGGCACGCAGGTGGGGGCGCGCCCAGCGCCGCGCAAAGCGCAGGGGCTGTGCGCCCGCGCCTACCAGCCCGAGACGGACTTGAGCGACAGGAACTCCTCGATGCCCCAGGCGCCGCCCTCGCGCGCGCGCCCCGAGGCCTTGACGCCCCCGAAGGGCGAGCCCTGGCCCCGGCTCTTGCCGTTCATCTCGACCATGCCGCTCTTGAGCGCCCGCGCGAGCCTCCGCCGCCGCGCCTGGTCCCCCGATTGCACGTAGTTGGTGAGCCCATAGGCCGTGTCGTTGGCGATCGCGACCGCCTCCTCCTCCGTGTCGAACGGCATCATGGACAGGACCGGCCCAAAGATCTCCTCGCGCTCCACGCTCATGCCGGGCCGGACGTCGGCGAAGACGGTGGGCCGCACGAAGAACCCCCGGTTCAGGTGCTCGGGCCGCCCCGGGCCGCCGGCCACCAGCCGCGCGCCCTCCTCGAGGCCTGCCCCGATCAGACGCTGCACGTGCTCCCACTGCCGCGCGTTGACCACGGGGCCGATGTGGTCGCCCCGCTCGCGCGGGGAGCCCACGCCCGTGCCTTCGGCCACCCGTCGCGCGACCTCCACGGCCTCCTCGTAGAGCGGGCGCTCCACCAGCATCCGCGTGGGCGCGTTGCAGCTCTGGCCTGCGTTGTCCATCACGTCGCGCACGCCGCGCTCCACCGCCGCGGCCCCCGCGTCGGCGAAGACGAGGTTGGCGCCCTTGCCGCCCAGCTCCAGCGTGACGCGCTTGAACGTGTCGGCGGCGGCCACCGTGATGGCGCGCCCCGCCCGCGTGGAGCCCGTGAAGCTCACCATCTCCACGTCCGGGTGGCCCGACAGGCGCGAGCCCACCCCCGCCCCGTCGCCCTGGACCATGTTGAACACGCCCGGCGGCACGCCGGCGTCGTGGATCATCTCGGCCGTCACCACGGCCGACAGCGGCGCCTGCTCGGAGGGCTTGAGGACCATGGCGCAGCCCGCCAGCAAGGCCGGGATCACCTTGAGCGCGATCTGGTTGGCCGGCCAGTTCCAGGGCGTGATGAGCGCGACGACGCCGATCGGCTCCAGGAGGAGCCGCGAGCCGCGCGCCTCGGCCCCGTGCGCGCTCTCCCAGGGGATGTCGTCGAAGGCCCGCAGGAAGCCCTCGACGTGCCAGGGGAAGCTCGGGGCCTGCTCGCGGCGCGCGAAGTCTATGGGGGCGCCCATCTCCAGGCTGATGGCCTCCGCGTAGTCGGATTCGCGGCGGCGGTACTGCTCCAGGACGCGCTCCACGAGGCGGCGCCTGTCCTCAGGCGGCGTCACGGCCCAGGCGGGCAGGGCAGCCTTGGCGGCGGCCACGGCGCGGTCCACGTCGCGGGGGCCGGCGAGGGTGATGGCGATGGCCTCCTCCTCGGTGGAGGGGTCCACGACGTGGTGGGGGCGGCCGTCCAGGCTCTCGACCCAGGCCCCGCCCACATAATGCCCGTGCTTCTCGATCATGGCGGCTCCCCCTCGCGCGCCGTGGCGCAGGCCCGGCCGGCGGACTATATGGGGCCGGCCCGCGCCCGGCCAGGGGCGCTGCCTCGGGAGGCCCCCATGGCCCTGCCCCTGCCGCCATCGACCTGAGCCGAGACCGTTCCCGCCGCCAGAGGAGGCCCCCATGGCCCTGCGCATCAACGACACCATCCCCGACCTCACGGTCGAGACCGACCGCGGCCCCTTGCGCCTGCACGACTGGGCCGACGGGGCCTGGACGGTGATCTTCTCGCACCCCAAGGACTTCACCCCCGTCTGCACCACCGAGTTCGGCGCCGTCGCGCGCCTCAAGGACGAATGGGCCAGGAGGGGCGTGAAGGTCCTGGGCGTGTCGGTGGACGGCGTCGAGGACCACGTGCGCTGGAAGGAGGACATCAAGCTCGCCGGCTCCGCCGAGCCCGACTTCCCCATCGCCGCCGACCGCGACCTCGCGGTGTCCAAGGCCTTCGACATGCTGCCCGCCGAGGCGGTGCTGCCCGAAGGCCGCACGCCCGCCGACACGGCCACGGTGCGCACCGTCTACATCATCGGGCCGGACAGGAAGGTCAGGCTCTCCATGACCTACCCCATGACGGTGGGCCGCAACTTCTCCGAGATCGTGCGCGCCATCGACGCGCTCCAGACGGCGGCCAAGGGCGTGGCGACGCCGGCCGACTGGCAGCCCGGCGACGACGTCATCATCCCCGTGGCCGTCAAGGACGACGAGGCGCGCGCCAAGTTCGGCGACTTCCAGACGGTCCTGCCCTACCTGCGCAAGACCAAGATGCCCGCCTAGGCCCTCACGCCACCGACACCCGCGTGCCCACGGGCACGCGGTCGTAGAGGTCCGTGGCGTGCTCGTTAGCCATGCGGAGGCAGCCCGAGGAGAAGCCGCCCCCGATGGTCCAGGGCTGGGGCGTGCCGTGGATGCGGCACATGGTGTCGCGGCCCCCCTGGTGGAGGTAGGGGGCGCGCGCCCATGGGGCTCGTGGGGTGCCCCCCCGGCAGACCGCCCGCGAACTGCGCGTAGACCTCCGGCTCCTGGCGGATCTGTTGGCGGTCGGGGTCCAGGAGGGCCACTCGGCCATGCGGCCCATTCGCGCCTCGCCGCGGAAGTTGCGCCCGGCGGCGCCGACCGCGATCTTGTAGCGTCGCGCCAGCCCGTCGGCGAGGGCCAGGTAGAGCCAGGTGCCCTTGATCTCCACGTGGACGACCCCCGGCTCGAGGCCGGGGGCGATCTCCACGTCCGTGGGCAGCCGCGCGCGGGATGCGCACCACGCTCCCCTGCGCCAGCGCCGGGGCGGCGATCAGGGCGGGGAGGACTGCGAGCGGGGCGCGACGGCCTCCCCTCCGATCCAAGCCGACCCGCGGCCGGCCGGACTCAGTAGGCGTAGGCGGCCGAGCCCAGGGGCACGCGGTTGTAGAGGTCGATGACGTGGCTGTTGTACATCCGGAAGCATCCATTGGAGACGGCCGTCCCGATGGATGCGGGCGCGATGGTGCCGTGCACGCGGATCGCCGTGTCACGGTCGCCCTGGTAGAAGTAGAGCGCCCGGGCCCCCAGCGGGTTGCCCGGGCCTCCCGGCATGCCGCCGGCATACTTGGCGTAGGCGCCCGGGTTGCGCGCGATCATCTCGGGCGTGGGGGTCCAGGACGGCCATTCCTGCTTGCGCCCGATCGTCGCCGAACCCCGCCAGTAGAGTCCCTCCTGGCCGATGGCCACGCCGTAGCGGATCGCCTGGTCGCCCGGGAGGATGAAGTAGAGGTTGTAGCTCTGTGGCACGACGTGGATGGAGGAGACGGGAAGCCCGGGCTGCACCGCGACCACCCGGGCGCGGAAGCGCTCGGGGATGACGAAGTCGCCATCGGTGTCGGGGGGCAGGACGAGGGCGGCGTTCAGCGCCTCGGGCGCGACATCGAGCCGGAGGGTGCCGGGCCGCTCGATGGGCGAGGCGACGCCCTGGGCGAGGGCGGGCGCGGCGAGCGCCCCGGCGGCGGCGGTGGCGATGAAGCGGCGGCGGGAGAGCATGGCAGACCTCTGGGCGGCGGGGGCGGGCCCCCCTGGACGATCTAGACCGGCCGCAGGGGGCTCGGCGCCAGTCACGGAGCCGCGAAGGCGCCAAGCTGTTGCAGAGATGCCGCAGGGGAGCCTGCGAGGGGAGAGGCCGCCCCCCAGCGGGGCGGCCTCGGGCGGGCCCGCGCTACTCGGCCGGCGCCTCCTCCCGGACCTCCTTGCCCGTGGCCTGGTCCACCACCTTCATGGACAGGCGCACCTTGCCCCGGTCGTCGAAGCCTAGGAGCTTGACCCACACCTCCTGGCCCTCCTTGAGCGCGTCCGAGGGGTGGTTGAGGCGCTTGCTCTCGATCTGGCTCACGTGGACGAGCCCGTCGCGCTTGCCGAAGAAGTTCACGAAGGCGCCGAAGTCCACGAGCTTGACCACCGTGCCCTTGTAGACCTTGCCCTCCTCGGGCTCGGCCACGATGGCGTGGATCATGTCCCAGGCCTTCTGGATGGCGTCGCCGTTGGCCGACGCGATCTTGATGGTCCCGTCGTCGTTGATGTCCACCTTGGCGCCAGACACCTCCACGATCTCGCGGATGACCTTGCCGCCCGAGCCGATCACCTCGCGGATCTTGTCGGTCGGGATGGTCATGGTCTCGATGCGGGGCGCGTGGACCGAGAAGGCGTTGGCGTGGTCGAGCGCCTTGGCCATCTCGCCCAGGATGTGCAGCCGCCCCTGGCGGGCCTGCTCGAGCGCCTTCTCCATGATCGCGGGCGTGATGCCCGCCACCTTGATGTCCATCTGGAGCGACGTGATCCCGGCCTCGGTGCCCGCGACCTTGAAGTCCATGTCGCCCAGGTGGTCCTCGTCGCCCAGGATGTCCGTGAGCACGGCCCAGGAGCCGTCCTCCTCCATCACGAGGCCCATGGCCACGCCCGCGACGGGTGCCTTGAGCGGCACGCCCGCGTCCATCATGGAGAGGGACCCGCCGCACACGCTCGCCATGCTCGACGACCCGTTGCTCTCGGTGATCTCCGAGACCACGCGCAGCGTGTAGGGGAAGTCGGTCGGCGCCGGCAGCACGGCCTGGAGGGCGCGCCAGGCGAGCTTGCCGTGGCCGATCTCGCGCCGGCCCGGCGAGCCCACGCGGCCCACCTCGCCCACGGAGTAGGGCGGGAAGTTGTAGTGCAGCAGGAACGTCTGCTTGCCCGTCCCGGTGAGCCCGTCCACGAACTGCTCGTCGTCGCCGGTGCCGAGCGTGGTCACGACCAGCGCCTGGGTCTCCCCGCGCGTGAAGAGCGCGGAGCCGTGGGTGCGGGGCAGGAGCCCCGTCTCGGCCACGATGGGGCGCACCTGGTCGAGCGGGCGGCCGTCGATGCGGCGCCCGGACTTCACGATGTCGCCGCGCAGGACGTCCGATTCCAGCGCCTTGAACGACGGCCAGAGGTTGGCGTCGGCCAGCTCCTCCTCGCTCAGCTCCGCCTTGACGGCGGCGATGGCCTCGTCGATGGCGTGGCGGCGGTCGGCCTTGTCGCGGATCGCGTAGGCCTCGCGCATCCGCGCCTCGCCCAGGGACCGCACGCGGGCCTTGAGCGCGGAGTAGTCCACCGGCTCGAAGTCGAAGGGCTCCTGGGCCGCCTCTTCCGCCAAGTCGATGATGAGGTCGATGACGGGCTGCATCCGCTCGTGCGCGAAGACCACGGCGCCGAGCATCTCGGATTCGGAGAGCTCGTAGGCCTCGGACTCCACCATCATCACGGCGTCCTGGGTCCCCGCGACCACCAGGTCGAGCCGCTGCTCGGGGTTGGACCGCAGGTTCTGCATGTCGTCCACGGGCGGGTTGAGCACGTACTGCCCGTTCGAGAAGCCCACGCGCGCCGCGCCGATCGGCCCCCTGAAGGGGGCGCCCGAGAGCGTCAGCGCCGCCGAGGCCGCGATCATGGCGACGATGTCGGGGTCGTTGACGAGGTCATGGCTGAGCACCGTGGCCATGACGAGCACTTCGTTCTTGAAGCCCTCCACGAAGAGGGGCCGGATGGGGCGGTCTATGAGGCGGGAGACCAGCGTCTCCTTCTCGCTCGGGCGGCCCTCGCGCTTGAAGTAGCCGCCGGGGATCTTGCCGGCCGCGTAGAACTTCTCCTGGTAGTGGACCGTGAGCGGGAAGAAGTCTTGGTCCGGCTTCTGGGTCCTGGCGAACGTCACGTTGGCCATCACGGAGGTCTCGCCCAGCGTGGCGATGACGGAGCCGTCGGCCTGGCGGGCGACCTTGCCCGTCTCCAGCGTCAGCGTCTCGCGCCCCCACTGGATGGATTTGCGGATCGGTTGCAGCATCTTGCGTCCTCGGGGCGGCTCCGGCCGTCCGGGCGCCCCACCTCTGGCGGCCCCATTGCCGCCTGCCCCCATGCCATCGAGCGCCCCGGGGGCGGGGGCCTGCGTCTCAATGGGCGGCCCCTACAGGACGCCGCGGCGGAAGGGAAGGCGGGGCCGGAGCCCGGCCGGTCAGAAGGCCGCGAGCCTCGGGAGTAGCCCCGGTGGCAGCGCGGCGCGGCCAGGGTGGCCTCGCGGCCCTCGGGCATGGCGAGGCCGTCCTTCCCGGCGAGGAGGACGCCCTCGACGTCCCCCGCGCGGGCCGCGACCTCCGCGGCCGCCGGCTCGCATTCGGAGGCCGCGCCCATGAGCGGCGTCCGCCGGAGGACCTCGCCGCGCTCCTCCAGGTCGGCGCCCGGCGCCACCCAGCGCCGCATGCGCGGGGCCGGATCCTAGGGAGAGACCCCCGCAGCCCGCCGGGGCCGAGGGCGTGCAGGGCGTCGGCGCGCGTGAGCCCCAGGCAGGGGTCCGCGCCCGCATCGAGCAGCAGGTCCACGATCTCCAGCGAGGCGCCGCCCGCGTCCGGCATGGCGTGGCAACGCGCGGTCGCGCCGCATCGCCCGACCCGCGCGTTGACGTCCCACGTCTCTGGGGCCGCCGCGTGACCTCCGCCGCGCAGCGGAGGAGGCCCATGAAGGGGCTCGCCTCGTCCACGGCCTGAGCCGCCGTGCCGCGCCGGATCGTTGCGGACGAAGGCAGCGCCGCGCCGCCGGGGCCGTCGCGCGGCCCCTCGGACGCCCGCGCGGCGCGGGCGCCCCGGATCAGGCCGGGCTCAGCGGCGCAGGCCGAGCCGCTCGATGAGCGACTGGTAGCGGCCCGCGTCGCGGTCCTTGAGGTAGTCGAGGAGGCGGCGCCGGCTCGCCACCATCTTGAGCAGGCCGCGGCGGCCATGGTTGTCGTTCTTGTGGGTCTTGAAGTGCTCGGTGAGCGTGGCGATGCGCGACGACAGGATCGCCACCTGCACCTCCGGGGAGCCCGTGTCGCCGGGCTTGGTGGCGTAGTCCTTGAGAAGGCGGGCCTTCTCCTCGACGGTGATCGACATCGGGGGACTCCTTGAAGGGGGTGACGGCTCTGGCCGGGATGTCGTCCAGCCAGGCCCTCCCGCGCGGAGGAGCCCGCGGGGATGGGCGCCCCTAGCGGAGACGGGGCGAGAATGGAAGGGGGCGCGGCCCCCGCCCCGCCGATCCCCGCCCGCCCCGGCCCGTCCCGCGCCCGCGCCCGCGCTCAGGCGGCCACGAGGCGCACGGCGGCGAGGTCGAGCCCCCCGGCGCCCGGAACGTGCGCCACGGGGGCGCCGTCGGCCAGGAGCGTGGCGCCCGAGCCGTCCACGCTGACCCCCAGCGCCGGCGGTGGCCCAGAGGGGTCGTAGAGCACCACCAGCGCGTCCTGGGCGGGGTCGAAGTCGTCCAGCGTGGCCGCGCCCCGCGCGCCCCCCGCGACGGCGAAGGCGTCCCTGCCCTCGCCCCCGTTGAGCGTGTCTCCGGCCCCGCCGAGGAGCGTGTCGTCGCCCGTCGCGCCGTTGAGGAAGTCAGAGGCGCGGTCGTCGCGCCCGCCCTCGCCGCGCCCGTCGAGCAGGTCGTTGCCGGTCCCGCCCGAGAGCTGGTCCCGTCCCGCGCCCCCCTGGAGCGTGTCGTCGCCCGCCCCGGCCAGCAGCGCGTCGTCGCCCTCGCCGCCGCGCAGGTCGTCGTCGCCCTCGCCCCCCGTGAGCGAGTCCGCCCCCCCGCCGCCCCAGAGCGCGTCGTCCTCCCCGTGGCCCATGAGCGCGTCGTCGCCCTCGCCGCCGTCGAGGTCGTCGCGGCCGCCGCCGCCCTGCAGACTGTCGTCGCCCGCGCCGCCGTCCAGCCGGTCGTCGCCCAGGCCGCCGTCCAGGTAGTCGTCCCCGCCATACCCGCGCACGTCCTGCCCGGTCCCCTCGTCGCCGTAGTCCAGGATGACCACGTCGCGCCCCTCGGTGCCCTCCACGACCTCGGCGGGGTCCTCGTCCTCGTCCAGGAGGGGGGGGCCGTCGCCGGGCTCGGCCGCCGGGGGGCCGGCAGGCGCGGCCTCGCCGCCCGACTCCTCCTCGTCGCCGGGCTCCTCGTCGGGCTCGGCCGCGCGCGCCGTGGGCATCAGCGCCATGGCGCCGAAGGCGATGGACAGGAGGCCGAGGAGGGGCAGCATGGCGGGCCCTGGTCGCAGCGGGGATCGGGCCTGGAACGTAACACGAATCCGCATGCCCCGCCACGACAACCGGGGACGTGGTTAACTCCATCCCCGGCGCCGGCAGCCCCGCCGTGGCGCTCCCCCGTCGCCCCCCCCTGGCCCCCGGCGCCACCCCCCGCTACGCTCGGCCCCGGGAGGCCCTCATGTCCGCGTTCCTCGACGACCTCGGCGCCAGGCTCGACGCCCTCCGCGCCGACGGGCTCTGGAAGGAGGAGCGCGTCCTCGCCTCGCCCCAGGGCGCCCGCGTCGCCGTGGGGGGGCGGCTCGTGCTCAACCTCTGCGCCAACAACTACCTCGGCCTGGCCGACCACCCCCACCTGATCGACGCCGCGCGCCTGGCCATGGACGAAAGGGGCTTCGGGCTGGCCTCCGTGCGCTTCATCTGCGGCACCCAGGACCTCCACAAGCGCCTGGAGTCGCGCCTCGCCGCCTTCCTCGGCACCGACGACGCCGTCCTCTTCGCCGCCGCCTTCGACGCCAACGCGGCGCTCTTCGAGCCGCTCATGGGGCCCGAGGACGCCGTGGTGTCCGACGCGCTCAACCACGCGTCCCTCATTGACGGCATCCGGCTCAGCAAGGCCCGCCGCCTCCGCTTCGCCAACGGCGACATGGACGACCTCGCGCGCGCCCTGCGCGAGGCCCGCGACGGGGCCGCGCGGCACGTCCTGGTGGTCACGGACGGCGTGTTCAGCATGGACGGCTTCTTCGCCGACCTGCGCGCCATGCGCGCGCTCTGCGACGAATGGGACGCGCTGCTCGTGGTGGACGACTGCCACGCCACGGGCTTCGTGGGCGAGAGGGGGCGTGGGACGCCGTCCCGCGCCGGGGTCCGCGCGGACATCCTGACCGGCACGCTGGGCAAGGCGCTCGGCGGGGCCATGGGGGGCTACGTGGCCGGGCCGCGGGCGGTCGTGGACACGCTGCGCCAGCGCGCACGCCCCTACCTCTTCTCCAACGCCCTGCCCCCGGCCATCGTCGGCGCGGCGCTCGCCGCGCTCGACGTGGTGGAAGGCTCCGAGGGCGAGGACCGCCGCCGCCGCCTGGACGCCAACGCCCGCGCCTGGCGCGTGGGCCTCGCGGCCCTTGGCTTCGACCTGCTGCCCGGCTCCCACCCCATCGTGCCGGTCATGCTGGGCGAGGCGCGCGCCGCGCAAGGCATGGCCGGGCGCCTCCTGCGCGAGGGCGTGCTCGCCCCCGGCTTCTTCCACCCCGTGGTCCCCCAGGGCCGCGCCCGCATCCGCACGCAGATGAGCGCGGCGCTGTCGGATGCGGACGTGGAGGAGGCCCTGGCGGCCTTCGGGAGGGCGGCATGAGGGCGCTGGTCAAGGAAGGCCCCGGAGTGGGCCTCGCGCTGCGGGACGTGCCCGAGCCCGCCATCGGCCCCGACGACGTGCTGATCCGGGTCAGGAAGACCGGCATCTGCGGCACCGACCTGCACATCTGGGCCTGGGACGACTGGGCCGCGCGCACGGTCCCCGCGCCCCTGGTCGTGGGCCACGAGTTCGCGGGCGAGATCGCGGCCCTGGGCCGCGACGTGACGGGCCTGCGCCTGGGCCAGAGGGTCAGCGGCGAGGGCCACCTGATCGGCCGCACCTCGCGCCAGAGCCGCTCGGGGAAGTTCCACCTCGACCCCGAGACGCGCGGCATCGGCGTCAACGAGCCCGGCGCCTTCGCCGAGCTCCTGCGCCTGCCCGCCTTCAACGTGGTCCCGCTCCCGGACGCCGTGGACGACGAGATCGGCGCCATCCTCGACCCCTTGGGCAACGCCGTGCACACGGCGCTCTCCTTCGACCTGGTGGGCGAGGACGTGCTGGTGACGGGCGCGGGCCCCATCGGCATCATGGCGGCGGCCGTGGCGCGCCACGTGGGCGCGCGCCACGTCGTGGTCACGGACGTCAACCCCCTGCGGCTGGACCTCGCCGCGCGCGTCGCCGACGTGACGCCCGTGGACGTGTCCCGCGAGGACCTGCGCGCCGTCATGGGCCGCCTGGGCATGGTCCAGGGCTTCGACGTGGGCATGGAGATGAGCGGCTCGCAGAAGGCGCTCGACCAGATGGTCGAAAGCCTCGTCATGGGCGGGCGCATCGCCCTGCTCGGCATCCCGCCGGGCAGGTCGCCCGTGGACTGGAGCCGCATCGTCCTCAAGGCCCTGACCCTCAAGGGCGTCTACGGCCGCGAGATCTTCGAGACCTGGTACAAGATGCTGGCCATGCTGGAGAACGGCCTCGACGTGCGCCCCGTCATCACCCACCGCCTGCCGGCGGACAGGTATGCCGAGGGCTTCGCCGAGATGATCGCGGGCCGCTCGGGCAAGGTGGTGCTGGACTGGGCGTGAGGGGGACATGGAGGGCAGGGACAGGATCGCGCGGGCGCCCGGCGACGACCGGCCGGTGCACCTGCGCGCGCAGCATCCCGAGGCGTGCGACCTAGACGCCTTCGCGGCGCTGGCGGCGGGCGCCCTGGGCAGCCAGCCCTTCGAGGAGGGGGAGGGCGCGCGCCGCGCCGGCCGCGCCTTCACCGCGCGGGTGGGCGGCATCGAGGTGCGCGTCACGCTCGCCCGGGGCCGCCTGGACCCGGAGCGCCCCTTCGCCATCCGCCTGCGCCCCGACCGCGGGCTCAGCGTGGCGACGCGCCGCCAGACGCGCGACCTGATCCTGCGCGCGCTGGCCGCCGGAGGCTTCGAGCTGTCGCCTCCGCCATCGGACGGGGAGGCGGGCGACTGAGCGGCCCCCTGGACGGCGCCGCGCGGCCGCCCAGCCACGAGCCAGCCGCGCGAGCCGGCGCAGGGCAGGGCGCGGTCCTGCGCGTGGCCCGCGCCAACGACGACCTCGCCGCGCAGCTCGCCCTCTGGGGCGACGGAGTGGGCCTCGCGACCCTGGCGTCCTTCGAGAACCATGCGGGTTTCGATGGCGTCGTCCTGGGACGCCCCGGCGCGTCCTGGCACCTGGAGCTGACGCGACACCGGGGCCGTCCCGTCATACGCCTCCCGGACCCCGATGACCTCCTCGTCCTCTACGAGCCGGACGATGCCGCTTGGCGCGCCCGCGTCGCACGGATGCGCGAGGCTAGCTTCGCGCCCGTCTCGCCCCACGACCCCTGGTGGGAGGGCCGCGCCGACCCCTTCGCCGACCCTGACGGCTGGCGCCTCGTCCTGTGCCAGGAGTCCGGGAGCCCATGAGGCCCCCCGCGACGGTCGGCAAGGGCTACCCCGTGACGCCCGACGGCCGCTACTTCGTCGTCCGCGGCCGGCTCTGGCGCATGGCCGACCCGTCGCTGCCCCCCGAGCGCCGCGAGGCGCTCACCCGTGACCTCATGGCCGCTCGCCGCGCCGTGCGCGGCGCCATGGGCGAGGCGCTGAGCGAGGCCCGCGCCCGGGTGGACGCGGCCAAGCGCGCTTTGGGCGAGCGCGGCCCCGTGTGGTGGGACGACGGCGCGCCGGACCTCAACCGGCGCATGGCCCGCACGACGCCCTACGCGGCGTGGTTCGCGGGGCTGTAGGGTGCGCTCCCAGCGCACCGTCGCGATCAGGACGGTCGGTGCGCGCGGACCCGCAGGACGGTGCGCTGGAAGCGCACCCTACTTGTTGGTCCGCCCCCGCTGGTCCGGGTCGATCCCGCCTTGGGGCGTGGTGTCGCTCAGCGCATCCTCTTGATACGTGCTCTCCCCGTCCAGCTCCTCCGACCCCCGCCCGGTCCCGATGCCCGGATGGCCCGTCAGGTCCGCGTCGGCGGGCTCTATCCGCTCATGCTTGCTCTTGGACATGGCCGCCTCCTCTGCCTCCCCAACCCCGCCGCGCCGCGCCCGTTCCGCCCCTGGACCCCGCGCGCGCCGTGCCCCAAGAGGCTCCCGACCCCCGAGGGCCCCCCATGACAGACGTCCCCGCGGCCCACCCCGCGCGCCTCTTCCTCTCGGGCTCGCTCGCCTTCGCGGGCATCGGCGCGCTCCCCGCCCTGATGGGCGCGGCGCTGCCCGGCTGGACTGCCGCCTACGGACTCCCCGAGGGCACCGGGATGGCCGTCGCCCTCTTCAACGGCGGCGCCGTCGCCTCCGTGGCCCTGGGCATCCTGGGCCTCGCCCGCGCGCCGATGCGCCTGGCCCTCCTGGTGCTGGCCGCCGGCGCGGCCCTCCTCGCGCTCGCCACCGCCTGGGGCACGATCCTCGCGGCCTGCGGCCTCGCGGGCCTCGGCTACGGCGTGCTCGCCGTGCTGGTCAACCGCCGCTTCCTCATGGGCTTCGGCGCCCGCGGCCCCGGCATGGTGGGCGTCGTCAACGGCCTCTTCGGCCTGGGCGCCATCCTCGCCCCCCTCCTCTTCCTCCGGTCCGGCGCCCCCGCCGTCGCCTGGACGGCGGCCGCCGCCGCCCTCCTCGCCGCCCTCCTCTGCCCGCCCGAGCCCGCCGCTCCGTCCCCCGGCGCCGCCCCCCTGGGCCTGCCGCGCCTAGGCCCCCTCGCCTGGGGCCTGCTGCTCCTCAACGCCGCCGCCGTGGCCGCCGAGAACACCCTCGTGGCGCTCGGCCCCGCCGCCCTCGTGGCCCTGGAGGTCCCCGAGGACCGCGCCGCCGCCGCCCTCTCGGCCTTCTTCGCTACCTACGTGGCCGCCCGCCTCGGCCTCTTCTGGGTCGCCGCCCGCCTCCCCCCCCGCGCCCTCTTCGCGGGCGCCGCCAGCGGCCTCCTGCTGTGCCTCCTCCTGGCGCTGGCCGCCCCCGTCGCGGGCTTCGTCCTCTCGGGGGCCTTCGCCGGCGCCTCCTTCCCCACCTTCTTCGTCTGGGCCACCCGCGCCCTCGGCTCCGACCCCCGCACGGGCGCCGCCATCCTCCTCTCAGGGCTCCTCGCCGCCACCCTTGGCCCGCTCCTCGCCGGCGCTACCCTGAGCGCGACCTCCACCGGAGCCCTCTTCGCCGTGCTCAGCCTCCTCATGGCCCTCCTCTGCCTCGCCCTCCTGCTCGGCTGGCGCCGCCTCGGGGTCGCGTGACCCTGCTCGTCGCGCAAGGGGTCGCCAAGGCCTATCCCGGCCCCGACGGCCCCGTGGAGGTCCTGCGCGGCGCCTCCCTGTCGCTCGACGCCGGCCGCACCCTCGCGCTCACCGGCGAGAGCGGCTCCGGCAAGAGCACCCTCCTCCACCTCATCGGCGGCCTCGACCGCCCGGACGCCGGGAGCATCCTGCTCGACGGCACCGAGGTGACGACCCTCTCCGACAAGGGCCGCGCGCATCTGCGCCGCGACAGGGTCGGCGTCGTCTTCCAGCAGTTCAACCTCATCCCCAGCTTGCGCGCCGGCGACAACCTCGGCTTCCAGGCCCGCCTCAAGGGCCAGCCCGACGCCCCCTGGGAATCCCGCCTGGCCTCCCGCCTCGGCCTCGCCGCCCACCTCCACAAGTTCCCCGAGGAGCTGTCGGGCGGCCAGCAGCAGCGCGTCGCCATCGCCCGCGCCCTGGCCGCCAAGCCCCGCCTCGTGCTCGCCGACGAGCCCACCGGTAACCTCGACGAAGCCTCCGCCGAGGCGGTCCTCGCCCTCATGCTCGACCTCGTGAGGGAGACCGGCGCCGCCCTCCTGGTCGTCACCCACTCCGAGAGGGTCGCCGCGCGGATGGACGCCCGCCTGCGCCTGCGCCAAGGGCGGATCGAGGAGCGGATCGCGGGGGCTCCCGCGCCATGAGGGCCCTCCTCGCCCACTGGCGGCGCCACCCCCTCCAGCTCCTCACCCTCGTGCTGGGCCTGGCGCTGGCCACCGCCCTCTGGAGCGGCGTCCAGGCCATCAACGGCGAGGCGCGGGCCTCCTACGACGCCGCCGCGCAGGCCGTGGGCGAGGGCACCCTCGACGCCCTCCTGCCCCCCGAAGGGCGCCGTGTGACCACCGCCGAATGGGTCGCGCTCCGCCGCGCTGGCTGGCTGGCCTCCCCCATCATCGAAGGGCGCCTCGACGGCACCCGCGTCCTTGGCCTCGACCCCCTCACGGCCCCCCAGGGCCTCGGCCCCTTGGCCGTGGCCGAGGACGCCGACCTGAGCGCCTTCCTGTCGCCCGAAGGCGCGCTCGCGGGCCGCGCTGACGTCCTCGCCGCCCTGCCGCCCACCGTCGCCGCCGCCCGCATCGAGGCCCCCGGCGCCCCCCCCGGCACGGTGGTCACGGACCTGCGCACCGCCGCCCGCCTCCTCGGGGTCTCGGGCTACGACCGCCTCGTGCTGCTCCCCGACCAGCCGCTCCGCCGCCCGCCCCTCGCGGACGTCGCCCCCTCCCTGCGCCTCCAGACCCCTGGCGAGGCCGCGGACCCCGGCGCCCTGACGGCCTCCTTCCGCCTCAACCTGACCGCCTTCGGCCTCCTCAGCTTCGCGGTCGGCCTCTTCATCGTCCACGGCGCGGTCGGCCTGGCCTTCGAGCAGCGGCGCCCCGCCATCCGCACGCTGCGCGCCCTGGGCGTCCCCCTCGGCACCCTCATGCTCTGGCTCGTCCTCGAGCTGACGGTCCTCGCGGTCCTCGCCGGGGCCCTCGGCCTCCTCGGCGGCTACCTCGTGGCCGCCGCCCTCCTGCCGGACGTGGCCGGCACCCTGCGCGGCCTCTACGGCGCCGACGTCGCGGGCACGCTCGCTTTCCGCCCCCTCTGGGCCCTCTCCGGCCTCGCCATGGCCCTCGGCGGCACCGCTCTCGCCGCCGCCTCCGCGCTGCGCCGCCTCGCCACCACGCCGCTCCTGCAGGCCGGCACGCGCCGCTCGGGGGCCGCCTACGCCGTGCGCCGCGCCTGCCGCCAGGCCCTCGCCGGCGCCGCATTGCTCCTCCTGGCCCTCCTCATCGGCCTCGCCGGCGGAGGCCTCATCGGCGGCTTCGCCACCCTCGGCGCGCTCATGATCGGCGGCGCCCTCCTCCTGCCCCTCCTCCTCGACCGCGTCCTCTCCCTGGGCGCCCGCCTCTCCCGCCGCGCCCTCCCCCGCTTCGCCTGGGCCGACGCCCGCGCCGAGCTCCCCGGCCTCTCCCTCGCCCTCATGGCCCTCCTCCTCGCTATGGCCGCCAACGTCGGCGTGTCCACCATGGTGGCCTCCTTCCGCGCCACCTTCACGGGCTTCCTCGACCAGCGCCTCGCCGCCGAGCTCTACGTGGACGGCGTCTCCGAGGCCGACCTGGCGCCCCTCCTCCCCGAGGGCGCCCGCATCCTCCCCATCGCCCGCGCGCCCCGCACCCTCGCGGGCCTCCCCGGCCAGGTCCTCACGCTGCGCGACGACCCCACGTATCGCGAGAACTGGCGCTTCCTGCAAAGCGTCCCCGGCGCCTGGGACCGCCTCGCCGCCGGCGAGGGCACGCTCGTCAACGAGCAGCTCTTCCGCCGGGCGCGCCTGTCCCTCGGCGCGCCCCTGGAGGTGGCCCCCGGCCTCACCCTCCCCGTCCTGGGCGTCTACGGCGACTACGGCAACCCTCTCGCCGAGGCGATCCTGCCCGAAGCCCTGTTCAGCCGATCCTTCGCCCAGCCCCCCGAGGGCTTCGGCCTGCGCGTCGCCCCCGCCGAGGCGGCCGCCCTCGCCGCCCGCCTCCAGGCCGCCTTCCCCGCCTCCCAGGTCATCGACCAAGCGGGCCTGAAAGCCCTCTCGCTCAGCATCTTCGAGCGCACCTTCGCCGTGACGGGCGCGCTCAACGTCCTGACCCTCGCCGTCGCGGGCTTCGCCCTCCTCATGTCGCTCCTGACCCTCGCCGACACGCGCCTGCCGCAGCTCGCCCCCGTCTGGGCGCTCGGCACCCGCCGCCGCACCCTCGGCCGCCTGGAGCTGATCCGCGCCACCGGCCTCGCCCTCCTCACGGCCCTCGCCGCGCTCCCCTTGGGCCTCGCGCTGGCCTGGGTGCTCCTGGCGGTGGTCAACGTGGAGGCCTTCGGCTGGCGCATCCCCCTCCTCCTCTTCCCCCTCGACTGGCTGCGCCTCCTCGCGCTCGCGCTGCTCGCCGCCCTCCTGGCCGCCCTCTGGCCCGCGCTGCGCCTCAGCCGCACGCCCCCCGCCGTGCTCCTCAAGGTGTTCTCCGATGAACGCTAAGGCCGTCCTCTTCGCCCTCCTGCCCCTTGCCGCCCACGCCCAGGGCTTCGCCGGCCTCGGCACCGCCGTGGACGGCTACGCCATCCCCGAAGCCGGCACGCCTCTGGTCTTCCCCCAGGACCACGGCCCCCACCCGCTCTTCCGCATCGAGTGGTGGTACCTGACGGCCAACCTGAGCGGCCCTGACGGCACGCCCTACGGCATCCAGTGGACCCTCTTCCGCACCGCGCTGGCCCCCAGCGGAGCCCCCGAGGACCAGGCCTGGATGGGCCACGCCGCCCTCACCACCCGCACCGACCACTTCGTGGCCGAGCGCCTCGCGCTCGGCGGCACCGGCCAGGCCGGGGCCGAGGCCGACCCGTTCCGCGCCTGGATCGACGAATGGTCCTTCGAGGGCGACCTCCTGGGCGCCTCCACGATCGCCGCCCAAGGCCCCGCCTGGGCCTACGACCTCGCCCTGACGGCCCAGGGCCCCCTGGTCCTCCAGGGCGACCGGGGCTTCTCGGTCAAGTCCGAGGACGGCCAGGCCAGCACCTACTACTCCCAGCCCTTCCTGAGCGTCACCGGCACCCTGACGCTCCCCACCGGCGACGTCCCCGTGACGGGCCAAGCCTGGCTCGACCGCGAATGGTCCTCCCAGCCCCTGGCCGACCGCCAGACCGGCTGGGACTGGTTCTCGCTCTCCTTCGACACCGGCGCGAAGCTCATGGCCTTCCGCCTCAACGCCGACGACGGCACGTCCTTCACCTCCGCCACCTGGATCGAGCCCGACGGCACCCCCACGCCCTTCGGCAACGGCGCCTTCCAGGCCACCCCCCTCGCCACGAGCGAGGTGGCCGACCGCTCCATCCCCACCACCTGGCGCGTCACCCTCCCCGCGCGCGGCCTCGACGCCACCGTCACGGCCCTCAACCCCCAGGCGTGGATGGCCACCTCGGTCCCCTACTGGGAAGGCCCGGTGACGGTCACGGGCTCCCACAGGGGGCAGGGCTACCTGGAGATGACGGGGTATTGAAGGAAGACTGGGGAGACCCGCGGGCCTCCCCAGACCCCTCCGCGGAAGCGGGCAGTCCTGAAAGAGTCGGGCTCGCGGAGCCATCGGGGGCGGCGGGGGACGCATCCCCGCCGCCCCCGATCCCCTTCGGGGACCCAACCCTTCAGAACGGGCGCCCCAAACGCCGGGGGGGGTCCGGGGGGCCACCTGGTCCCCCGGTTCTTCCTTCACGCCACGTCGAACCTCAGCGCCTTGACCTGCTGGAAGAGCCCGGTCCGTCTCAGGCTGTCCAGGATGGGCTCCGGCACGGGGCTGTCCACGTAGAGGATGGCGATGGCCTCGCCGCCCGGGGCGCTGCGGCCGAGCTGGAAGTTGGCGATGTTGACGCCGTGCGCCCCCATGGTCTGGCCGAGCGTCCCGATGATGCCCGGCACGTCCTCGTTGGTCGTGTAGACCATGTGGGCGCCGATCTCGGCGTCCACGTTGATGCCCTTGATCTGGATGAAGCGCGGCTTGTTGTCCGAGAACACCGTGCCCGCCACCGACCGCTCGCGCTTGTCGGTGGCCACCGTCACCTTGACGTAGCCCTCGAACATCCCCGACTGGTCCTGGCGCGTGGTGCTGAGCTGGATGCCCCTCTCGCGCGCGATCACGGGCGCGCTCACCAGGTTGGCGTCGGGGTTCCACCGCCGCAGGATGCCCGCGATGACCGCGCTCGACAGCGCCGCCGTGTTCATCCCGCTCACCACCCCGTCCGCGAGCACGTTGATCGCCGTGATGGGCTCGTCCGTCATCTGCCCCACGAATGTCCCCAGGTGCCCCGCCAGCCTGATCCACGGCCCCATCACGCGGGCCTCCTCGGCGGAGACGTTGGGCATGTTGAGCGCGTTGGTCACGGCGCCTGTCAGCAGGTAGTCCGACATCTGCTCGGCCACCTGGAGCGCCACGTTCTCCTGCGCCTCGGTGGTGGAGGCGCCGAGATGCGGCGTGACCACCACGTTCGGGAGCCCGAAGAGGGGGCTGGCCGTCGCCGGCTCCTCCGCGAACACGTCGAAGGCGGCGCCCGCCACGCGCCCCTCGCGCAGCGCCTCGGCCAGCGCCTCCTCGTCCACCAGCCCGCCGCGCGCGCAGTTGACCACGCGGGCGCCGGGCTTGAGCCTGCCGATGGCCTCCCGGCTCAGGATGTTGCGCGTCTGCTCCGTGAGAGGCACGTGGAGGGTCACGAAGTCCGACCGCCGCAGGAGCTCGTCCAGCTCCACCTTCTCCACGCCCATCTGGTCGGCCTTCTCGGTCCCCAGGAACGGGTCGTAGGCCACCACCTTCATGCGCAGCCCCCGCGCGCGGTCGCAGACGATGCTGCCGATGTTGCCCGCCCCGATCACGCCCAGCGTCTTGCCGGTCAGCTCCACGCCCATGAAGCGGCTCTTCTCCCACTTCCCCGCGTGGGTGGAGGCGTTGGCCTCCGGGATCTGCCGCGCCACGGCCAGCATCATGGCGACGGCGTGCTCGGCCGTGGTGATGCTGTTGCCGAACGGCGTGTTCATGACGATGACGCCCCGCCGGGAGGCGGCCGGGATGTCCACGTTGTCCACGCCGATGCCCGCGCGCCCGATCACCTTGAGCCTCGCGGCCGCCGCGATCAGCTTCTCGGTGGCCTTGGTGGCCGAGCGCACCGCCAGCCCGTCATAGGCCGGGATGGCGGCCAGGAGCGCCTCCTTGTCCTTGCCCATCTTGGGCTCGTAGGTCACGTCGATGCCCCGGTCGCGGAAGATGGCGACGGCGGCGGGCGAGAGTTCGTCCGAGATGAGCACGCGAGGGGCCATGAAGGGCTCCGTGTGTTGGAGGTGACGGAAGGGACCGGCGCCGGGCGCCGCAGGGTGCGCTTCGGCGCACCGTCCTCACGCGGCCTGCGCCGCGCGCTCGATCTCGGCGTGGAACGCCCAGTCCAGCCAGGGCAGCATCGCCTCGACGCTCTCCCGCTCGACGGTGGAGCCGCACCACACGCGCAGCCCCGGCGGCGCGTCGCGGTAGCTGCCCACGTCCAGCGCCGCGCCCTCACTCTCCAGCCGCCGGGCCACCGCCTTGGCGAAGCCCGCGCCGTCCGCGATGCGCCCGTCCGCGAAGCGCAGGCACACGGAGGTGTTGGACCGCGTGGCCGGGTCCGCCGCGAGGTTGGCGATCCAGTCGCGGCCTGCGCAAAAGTCCCACACGGCCCGCGCGTTGGCGTCGGCGCGGGCGACCAGCCCCGGCAGCCCCCCCACGCTCAGCCCCCATTCCAGGCAGGCGATCCAGTCCTCGACGCAGAGCATGGAGGGCGTGTTGATCGTCTCGCCCTCGAAGAGCCCCTCGATGAGCCTCCCCTTCGAGGTCAGCCGGAAGACCTTCGGCAGCGGCCGGTCCGGCGTGAACGACTCCAGCCGCTCCACGGCGCGCGGCCCCAGCACAAGAACGCCGTGCGCGGCCTCGCCCCCCATGACCTTCTGCCAGGAGAAGGTCACGGCGTCCAAGTCGGCCCACGGCAGCCTCTGCGCGAAGGCCGCGCTGGTCGCGTCCGCGATCACCAGCCCCTCGCGCGACGAGGGCGGCGCGAAGCCCTCCGGCACCCTCACGCCGCTCGTGGTCCCGTTCCAGGTCAACACCACGTCGCGGTCCCAGTCCACGGCCGCGAGGTCCGGCAGCAGCCCGTAGTCGGCCCGCGTGACCTTGGCGTCCAGCCGCAGCTGCCTGACCGCGTCCGCCACCCAGCCCTCGCCAAAGCTCTCCCAGGCCAGCATCTCCACGGGGCGGGCGCCCAGCAGGGTCCACAGGGCCATCTCGACCGCGCCCGTGTCCGACGCCGGCACGATGGCGATGCGGTGCGTGGCGGGCACCTCCAGCACCTCGCGGGTCAGCTCGATCGCCCTCTTGAGGCGCGCCTTGCCCTCCGCCGCCCGGTGCGACCGGCCCAAGGGAGCGCCCCGGAGCAGGTCCAGGCTCCAGGTCGGCGGCTTGGCGCAGGGGCCGGAGGAGAAGCGGGGGTCGCGCGGGCGCGCGAGGGGTCGCGGGGTCATGGGGCCCTCCCAGGCCAAGAGGCCCTCGTTGGGGAGGGCTGTCCCGCGCCCGGACCTATCAGGGCCCGGGGCTTCCGCAAGCCGTCCCCTCCCGCTAAGGGGGCCACGGGCCGCGCCAGGGGGCGGCGGCCGGGCAGGGGGCGACGCCAATCGGAAACCCGGGGGCCACGGAGGGCGGCGGGGCGGGACGGCCCGGGGGGGAGGCGGGGCGGCGCCTCCTGCGCCGCGGCCCGCTCGGCCTCCTGCGCGAAGGCGCGCTCCGGGCCCTGGGCCGGCCCTCCTTCGACGGCTTCGGCCCCCCCGACGAGGCGCGCCGCGCCGCCCGCCTCGCGCGCGCCCCCGCCCCCCGGAGCCTCGCCGTCCTCTTCACCCCGCGCTCGGGCTCCTCGCGCCTGGGCGCCATCCTGGAGGCGACGGGCGCCCTCGGCCGCCCCGTGGAGGCCTTCAACCCCGAGTTCGTCCCCCGCCTGGCCCGCCGCTGGGGCGCCGGCGGCCTCGACGACTACGTGGCCCTGGCGCGGCGCCAGGAGGCGCCGGGCGGGGTCTGGAGCTTCGAGGCCACGCCCTCGCACCTGTGGCGTCTCTTCGGCGCCCCCCGCCGCTTTGCCGCCCTGGCCGCCCCCGACGCCGTCGTCTGGCTCCTGCGCGAGGACATCGTGGCCCAGGCCGTCTCCAGCGCCCGCCGCCTCCAGGGCGGCCCCGACCACCACCGGGGGGACGAGGCCGAGGTGGCGGCGGCCGAGGAGGCCCTGCTCTACCGCCCCCGCGACATCCTGGCCCGCCTGCTCACCCTGCGGGCGCTGGAGAGGGCCGGCGAGAGGTGGCTCGCCGCCCTCGCCCCCCGCCCCCTGCGCCTGAGCGCCGAGCGGACCCTCGCCGTCCCGCCCGAGGCTCTCGCCGCCCGCGTCGCCGCCCACGCGGGCGTGGCGCTGCCCCCGCTCCCCCCCCTCGACCCGGGCCACCGGAAGCTCGGGGGCGAGCGCAACGCCGAGTTCGCCCGCCGCTTCCGCCGCGATCATGCCGCGCTCGTGCGGCTCGTGGAGCGCGGCCGCCGCCCGCTGCTGGCCGCGCTCGACGGACCCGAGGGATGGTAGGCCCGCGCGGCCCCAGGGCGGTGGCCGCCGCGTTGGCGCGGCGCCTCGCCACGCAGGCGCGCGAGCGCGCGCTCCACGCCCTGGGGCGCCCCTCCGTCCGCCCCTTCGGCCCCGCCGACCCCGAGAGGCGCGCCCGGACCGCCGCCAAGCCCCTGCCCGATCGCACCTACGTCATCCTCTTCACCCCCCGCTCGGGCAGCACGCGGCTCGGCGAGATCCTCGGCCAGTCGGGCCTGAGCCACCCGCGCGAGGTCTTCAACCCGCGCTTCGTGCCGGGCCTGGCGCGCAAGGTGGGCGCCCACGACCTCGCCTCCTACGCCGACCTCATCCGCCGCGACCGCGCCCAGCGCGGCGTCATGGGGCTGGAGGCCACCTGGTGGCACGTGCGCCGCCTCTTCGTGACGCCCCGCCGCTTCGCCGACCTCGTCCGCCCCGACGCCTGGCTGTGGCTCGTGCGCGAGGACCTCGCGCTCCAGGCCGTCTCGCTCGCCCGCCTCCTCCAGACGGGGCAGGGCCACGACCAGTCCGACCTCTCCCCCGACCGGCGCCAGGAGGCCGAGGCGGCCTTCGCCTACGACGCCGCCCAGGTGGCCGCCTGCGCGCGCCGCCTCGCGCGCATGGAGCGCGACTCGGAGGACCTCCTGGCGGCCCTCGGCGCGCGGCCCCTGCGGCTGAGCTACGAGCGCCTCCTGGCCCTCGGCCCCGAGGCGACGGCCCGCCTCATCGCCGCCCACGTGGGCGCCGCCCCCGACCCCGCCGCCACGCTGGCGCTCACCCACCGCAAGCTCGGCGGCGACAAGAACGCCGCCTTCGCCGCCCGCTTCCGGGCCGACCACCCGGGCCTGCTGCGCCGCCTGGAGCGCGCCCGCCTCCCCACCCTGCGGGCCCTGGAGCGCGCCCCATGAGGCCCGCGCCATGAGCCTCGTGGCGATCCTGGTGGCCCCGCCCGGGCGCCTGCCCGACGACCTCGCCCGCCGCTGGGGGACGCCGCGCGCCCTGTCGCCCGGCGAGGCCGCGGAGGTGGCGCTGGAGGCGCCGCCGCCCGAGGGCGCCTGGGAGGAGGCCCAGGAGAGGGGGGTGGACCTCCTCGTGGTGCCCGCCGCCGGCCGCCGCAAGCGCCTCCTGGTCGCCGACATGGACTCCACGATGATCCGGCAGGAGTGCATCGACGAGCTGGCCGCCGAGGCGGGCGTGGGCGGGGCCGTCGCCGCCGTGACGGCCCGCGCCATGAACGGCGAGCTGGACTTCCCCACCGCGCTGCGCGAGCGCGTGGCGCACCTCAGGGGCCTCCCCGAGACCGCCGTCGCCGAGGTGCTCGCGCGCCGCGTCACCCTCATGCCCGGGGGGCGGGAGCTGGTCGCCACCATGCGGGCGCGGGGCGCCTGGACCATGCTCGTGTCGGGCGGCTTCACCGCCTTCGCCGGCCCGATCGGGGCGCGCCTCGGCTTCGACGAGGCCCGCGCCAACGTGCTGCTCGCGGAGGGCGGCCGCCTCACCGGCGCGGTGGCCGAGCCCATCCTCGGGCGCGACGCCAAGGCCGAGGCCCTGCGCGATGCCTGCGCCGCCCGCGGCCTCGAGCCCTCCGACGCCCTCGCCGTGGGCGACGGGGCCAACGACCTGGCCATGCTCGACCTCGCGGGCATGGGCGTGGCGCTGCACGCCAAGCCGGTCGTGCAGGCAGGCGCGCGCCTCAGGGTCAACCACGGCGACCTGTCGGCGCTCCTCTTCCTCCAGGGGTACCGGCGCGACGAGTTCAGCGCCTCTTGAGGTCCGCGTAGCGCGTCCAGTCGGTCTCGCCGGGGCGCCGGACCTGCCAGTAGGCCTTGCCGTTGACGACCACGGCCTGCCCGTCCTTGCCCCGCGCCACCGCCTCGGCCGCCCCCGAGGGGCTCTTGGCGCGCGCCCCCTCCACCTCCCAGGCCCCGTCCGCGATGCGGCCCAGGTGCAGCACGCCGTTGTACTCCATGCGCAGCTCCGTCCCGTGCGGCAGCGTCACGCCGCCCTTGGACCACGCCCGCATGGCCCGGTCGGGCTGCGGCGCCCCCTCGGGCGGGGGGCCGAGCTTCAGGAGCCGGCGCAGCGCCACCCATTCGGGCTCCTCGAAGCTCCGGCGCTCCAGCTGGATCAGCCGGTGGATGTCGAAGTCTATCTCGATGAGGCGCATGGAAGAGGCATCCCAGAAGAGATAGGAGAAGCATAGCACGCCCCGGGGCGGAGGAGGAGACGGCTTGGAGCTGGCAGGGGAGGTCGTCGCGCTGCTCGTGCTGGTGGCCTTCGTCGCGGGCACCGTGGACGCCGTCGCGGGCGGCGGGGGCCTCCTCGTGGTGCCCGCCCTGCTGCTGGCGGGGCTCCCGCCCGTCGCGGCGCTGGCCACCAACAAGGTGCAGGCGGCCTGGGGATCGGGCGGGGCCACGCTCGCCTATGCCCGCGCCGGGCGCGTCAGGCCGCTGGCCCAGTGGTGGCCCGCGCTCCTGGCCGCGCTCGGGGCCGGCGTCGGCGCGCTGCTCGCCGCCCGCCTGCCCGTGGCCGCGCTCGAGGCCGCCATCCCGGCCGTGCTCGTGGGCGTCGCGCTCTACTTCGGCCTCCAGCCCCGCCTGTCCGACCAGGACCGCGCGCCGCGCCTGAGCCAGCGGGCCTTCGACCTCGCCGTGCCCCCCGCCGTGGGCCTCTACGACGGCCTGCTCGGGCCGGGGGCGGGGTCGTTCTACATGCTGGGCTTCGTGGGCCTCAGGGGCCACGGGCTGCTCAAGGCCACCGCCCACACCAAGCTCCTCAACTTCGCCTCCAACCTGGGCTCGCTCCTGGTCTTCGCCCTGGTCGCCGAGCCGCTCTGGCTGCTCGGCCTGCTCATGGGCCTCGCGCAGCTGCTGGGCGCGCAGGTCGGCGCGCGCCTGGCCCTGCGCGTGGGCGCCCGCGTCATCCGGCCGCTCATCGTGGCCGTGTCGCTGCTCCTCGCCCTGCGCCTCCTCCTGTTCTGACTGGACGGGGACGGGGCGGGGGCTTAGGCCCCCATCATGCCCTTCCGCCAGCCCCACCTGCTCGGCGTCGAGCACCTGCGGCCCGAGGACGTCGCCGCCGTGCTCGACCTCGCCCAAGGCCATGCCGAGCGCGCCCGCAAGGGCCACGGCCCCGGCGACCCCTTGCGCGGGCTCACCCAGGTCAACCTGTTCTTCGAGCCCTCCACCCGCACCCAGGCCAGCTTCGAGCTGGCCGGCCGGCGCCTGGGGGCGGACGTGATGACCATGGGGGTCGCGGGGTCGTCCGTCCGGAAGGGCGAGACGCTGATCGACACGGCGCTCACGCTCAACGCCATGCGGCCCGACCTCCTCGTGGTGCGCCACCCCGAGGCGGGGGCCGTGCACCTCTTGTCCCAGAAGGTGCGCTCCTGCGCCGTGCTCAACGCCGGGGACGGGCGCCACGAGCACCCCACGCAGGCGCTGCTCGACGCGCTCACCATCCGCCGCGCCAAGGGGCGGCTGCACCGCCTCACGGTCGCCATCTGCGGGGACATCGCGCACAGCCGCGTGGCCCGCTCCAACCTCCTCCTGCTGCACCGCATGGAGAGCCGCGTCAGGCTCGTCGGGCCGCGCACGCTCCTGCCCGCCGGCATCGAGAGCCTCGGCTGCGAGGTCTTCGAGAGCATGGAGGAGGGCCTGAGCGGCGCGGACGTGGTGATGATGCTGCGCCTGCAGCGGGAGCGCATGGAGGGGGCGCTGATCCCCTCCGAGCGGGAGTACTTCCACCGCTACGGGCTGGACGCGGCCAAGCTCGCGCGCGCGGCGCCCGACTGCATCGTCATGCATCCGGGGCCCATGAACCGGGGCGTGGAGATCGACGGGGCCATCGCCGACGACATCCGCCACAGCGTCATCCAGACGCAGGTGGAGATGGGGGTCGCGGTGCGCATGGCCGTCCTGGAGCTGCTGGCCCGGAACCTCCGGGAGGCCAGGGGGCGCGAGGCGCTGGGGATGGGGGACCTGTTCGGCTGAGGGGGGCTCCTCGGGCCTGGGGATGCTCAGGGGCCTGGGCGGGAAGTCGGGCATGGGCAGGGCGAGGGCCTGGGGGCGGGCCTCGGGGTGGCGGTCGAGCCAGCGCCAGCCCTCGCGGGCGTCCACGGCCCAGACGCCGAAGCCGCGCAGCATCCGCGCCAGCGTGGGCATGACGCAGGGCGGGGGCTCCTCGGGGCGGGGGTCGCGGGCGCGGCCCTGGGCGCGGCGGGCGCGGAGCGCGAAGGCGTCGGCGCGGGCGAGGGAGCGGACGCGGGCGGGCACGGCGCACCAGCCGGCGTGGGGGCGGGCCGAGGCCAGGGCGGCGAGGGCCCCGAGGGGGGGCAGCGGGCGCGGCGGGGGGACGGCGAGGCTGGGGACGGCGAGGCTGGGGACGATGAGGGCGGCGGCGGGCATGGGGCTCTCCTTTCGAGGCCAGCCTGCCCGACGAGGGTTGACGCTTCGTTGCGGCACCGCGCGGTGGGGTTAACGGGAGGTTGACGGGCGCGCGGCCCACGCGTCTCGGAGCGACCTCGCGCGGCGGGGGGTGGCGAGGGCGGGGCGCCGTCGCTTGCTCCCCTTGTGACTGTGTAGGATGATCCACACATGGCCGGTGGGATCGAGACCGACAGCCGCAAGCTGCTGGCCCTCCTCCGGGCCGACGGATGGGTGCACGTGGCGACCAAGGGCGATCACTGGCAGTTCAAGCATCCCGACCGGCCGGGACGGGTGACCGTGCCGCACCCGGTCAAGGACCTCAGGCGCGGCACGGTCCTCTCCATCTACCGGCAGGCGGGGTGGAGGTAGGGCGATGCGCTACGTCGCGTTCCTGCATGGCGACGGCGAGGGCTGGGGAATCAGCTTCCCGGACCTCCCCGGCTGCGTGTCGGTCGGCGCCACCGAGGACGAGGCGCTGGCGCGGGGCGAGGCGGCGCTGGGCTTCCACGTCGAGGGGCTGGAGGAGGACGGGCTGTCCCCGCCCGAGCCCCGGTCGGTGGCCGCCATCCTCGCCGATCCGGCCCTGGCCGAGTGGCGCGAGGGGGCGGTCATCGCCCACGTGTCGCTGCTCCGGGACCGCGGCTCGCCCCGGCGCGTGAACGTGTCGCTGGACGCGGGGCTCCTGGAGGCCATTGACCGCGAGGCCCGTCGCCGCCGCATGACGCGGTCGGCGTTCCTGTCCTCGGCCGCCCGCGCGGAGCTGCGCGGCGGGCGCGGGGCCTGAGCGCGCGGGGCCCGCCGGGACGGCGGGGAGGGCCGAGGCCGGCCCTACGCGTCCTTGAGGCGCGGGCTCCTGGCCTTGAGCCGGTCTATCGCCTCCGAGGCCCGGGCCTTGCTCAGCCCCTCGTCGAAGCTCTCGCCCGTCTCCTCGCAGAGCGTCTTGAGGTAGCTCGCCTGGGCGCCCGTCATGGGCTCGTCGCCCGTCACCCACTGCGAGGGGTCCTTCTCGGCGTTGCCCTGGGGCTCCGTCTTGGGGTTGTCGGCGGCGTCCGCGCCGGACGGCTGGTGCTTGGCGTCGGCCATGGGGTCCTCCCTCTGTTCGTTCCTGTAATGTTCCGTCCCCCCGAAGGTTCCCCCGCTTGCCGCCCCGATCACGCCCGCGCTATGGGAGGCCCCATGGCGCCGCCCCTCCGCACGCTGTTCCGCGACGTGCGCCTCGTGGACCCCGAGGCGGGCACGGAGCGCCCCGGCGCCCTGGTCGTGGAGGGCGAGGGCATCGCCGCCGTCCTGCCGGCCGCGCCCGAGGGGGACTTCGACGCGGTGGTGGAGGGCGGGGGCCTCGCGCTCGCGCCCGGGATCGTGGACTGGGGCGTCAAGGTGGGCGAGCCCGGCGAGCGCCACAAGGAGAGCTTCCGGTCGGCCGGCGAGGCCGCCGCGCGCGGGGGCGTGACCACCATGGTCACGCGGCCCGACACGGTGCCGGCGCTCGACAGCCCGGAGGCGCTGGAGTTCGTGCTGCGCCGCGCCGCGGCCGATTCGCCGGTGCGCGTGCGGCCCATGGCGGCGCTGACGCGGGGGCGCGAGGGGCTCCAGATGGCCGAGATGGCCTTCCTCCTGGACGCGGGCGCGGTGGCCTTCACCGACTGCGACCGCGTGGCCTCGCCGCGCGTGCTGGCGCGCGCCCTGGCCTACGCCAAGGGGCTGGGCGCGCTGGTGGTCACGCATCCCCAGGAGCCCACGCTGTCGCAGGGCGCGGCCGCCACCTCGGGCGCCTTCGCCACCCTGCGGGGCCTGCCGGGCGTGCCGGCGGCGGCCGAGCGGCTGGGGGTCGAGCGCGACCTGGGCCTCGCGGAGATGACGGGGGCGGCGGTCCACCTCGACCAGGTGACGACCGCCGCCGCGCTGCCCGCCCTGCGGCGGGCGCGGGAGGCGGGGGCGGACGTGTCGGCGGGCACCTCCGTGCACCACGTCACGCTCAACGACCTCGACGTGGGCGAGTGGCGGAGCTTCTTCCGGCTCGAGCCGCCCCTGCGCGCGGAGGCCGACCGGCTGGCCACGGCGGAGGCGCTGGCGGAGGGGGCGATCGGCGTGCTGTGCTCGTGGCACACGCCGCAGGACGAGGAGAGCAAGCGCCTGCCCTTCGAGAGCGCGGCGCCGGGCGCGGTGGGGCTGGAGACGCTGCTGCCGGCGGCTCTCAGGCTCGTGCACGGGGGGGCGATGGACCTCGCCCGGCTGTTCCGGGCCCTGTCGCTGGAGCCCTCGCGGCGCCTCGGGCTGCCCACGGGGCGGCTGCGGGCGGGCGCGCCGGCGGACCTGGTGCTGTTCGACCCCGAGGCGCCCTTCGTGCTCGACCGCGCCGACCTGCGCTCCAAGAGCAGGAACACCCCCTTCGACGGCGCCCGCCTCCAGGGGAGGGTGCGCGGCGCCTGGGTGGCGGGCCGGCGGGTGGGGGCCTGATGCCCGCGCTGGCCTCGGACCCCCTCGTGCTGCTCCTGTGGGGGGCGCTCGGCTACCTGCTGGGCTCGGTGCCCTTCGGGCTGCTCGTCGCGCGGGCCTGGGGGCTGGGGGACGTGCGGGCCATCGGGTCGGGCAACATCGGGGCGACCAACGTGCTGCGCACGGGGTCCAAGGGGGCGGCGCTGCTCACGCTGCTGCTCGACGGGGGCAAGGGGGCCCTGGCCGTGCTGCTGGCGCGCCTCTGGGCGGGGGAGGACGCGGCCCAGGCGGCGGGGCTCATGGCCTTCGTGGGGCATTGCTTCCCGGCCTGGCTCGGGTTCCGGGGGGGCAAGGGGGTGGCCACGCTCCTGGGGCTGCTGCTGGCGCTGGCCTGGCCGGTGGGGGTGGCGGCCTGCCTGACCTGGGCGGCCGTGGCGGCGGCCCTGCGCTACTCGTCGCTGGCGGCGCTGTCGGCCTCGGCCTTCGCGCCGATCTGGGCGGTCCTCCTGGGGCGGGGCGAGGCGGCGCTGCTGCTGCTGGTCCTCGCCCTGCTCGTGCACCTGCGGCACGGGGCCAACATCCGCCGCCTGCTGGCGGGGACCGAGCCGCGCCTGGGGGCGCGGCGGCCCGGACCGGGGGCCTGACGGCTTTGCCGCGGCCCCGCGCCGCCCTAGCTGGCCTCCCGGGGAGGCGGACGTGACGGACCTCGGGGCGGCGGAGGGAGGAGGGCGCGAGGCGCTGCTCCTGGGCCTGGGCGACGCGGGCCGCGACGGCGACCCCGAGCGCCTGGCGCGCGAGGCCGCCGCCCTGGTCGGGCGCCACTTCGGCGCCGCGCGCTGCGGCTACGGCGAGGTGGACGAGGCGGCGGGCACGGTGGCCGTGGCGGCCGACTGGACGGCGCCGGGCATGGCGAGCGTGGCGGGGGTCCACCGGCTGGGGCGCGTGGGGCCGACCATCGCCGGGCGCCTGCGGCGCGGCGAGGTGGTGCGCGTGCCCGACATCCGCGCGGAGGGGCTCGACCCCGAGGAGGCCGCCGCCTTCGAGCGCATCGGGGCGCGCGCCGTGCTCACCGTGCCGCACCGGCGCGAGGGGGCCTGGGTGGCGGTGCTCTTCGTGCACGCCGCCGAGCCGCGCGCCTGGAGCGAGGACGACGCGGCGCTGCTCGCGGAGGTCGCGGCGCGCACCTTCGCGGCCCTGGAGGCCGTGCGCGCCGAGCGGTCGCTGCGCGAGGCGCTCGACTTCAACCGGCGCGTGCTGGGGGCGTCGAGCGACTGCATCAAGGTGGTGGGGCTCGACGGGCGGCTCCTGTTCATGTCGGAGGCGGGGCGGCGCGCGCTGGGGCTGCCCGAGGGCTGGGAGGCGGCCGGCGCCGCCTGGCTCGACTTCTGGCCCGAGGCGGAGCGGCCCAAGGTGCGCTCGGCCATGGCGGCGGCGCGGGCGGGGGGCGGGGGGACGTTCCGGGGCTGGATGGCGAGGGCCGGCGGGGGGGCTGGCGGGGGGGCTGGCGGGGGGGCTGGCGGGGGCCGGGTGTTCTGGGACGTGGCCGTGTCGCCCATCCCCGGCGCGGACGGGCGCGTGGCGAGCCTGCTCGCGGTGTCGCGCGACCTCACCGCGCAGAGGCGGGCCGAGGACCGCCTGAGGGAGAGCGAGGCGCGCTTCCGCGCGCTGGCCGACAGCGCCCCCCTGATGATCTGGACCAACGACGCCGAGGGCCTGTGCGACTACGTCAACGCCCGCTGGCAGGAGTTCACGGGGCGGCCGGCCGCCGAGGCCTACGGGCGGGGCTTCCGCGACGCCATCCACCCGGGCGACCGCGCGGCGGTGGCGGCGGAGGTGGAGGGGGCCTACGCGGCGCGGCGGCCCTTCACGGCCGAGTACCGCCTGAGGCGCGCGGACGGGGGCTGGGCCTGGGTGCTCGACACGGGCTGCCCCCGGACGGGGCCGGACGGGGCGCACCTGGGCTACGTGGGCTCGCTCCTGGACATCAGCGAGCGCCGGGCCGCCGAGGAGCGCCAGGGGCTCCTGATCCACGAGCTCAACCACCGCGTCAAGAACACGCTGGCCACCGTGCAGTCGCTGGCCGCCCAGAGCTTCCGGGGGGCGGACGCGGCGGCGCGGGCGGGCTTCGAGGCGCGGCTCCAGGCGCTGGCGGGGGCGCATGACGTCTTGACCGGCGAGGCCTGGGAGGGGGCCGGGCTGCGGGAGGTGGCGCGGCGCGCCCTGCTGCCCTTCGCGGAGGGGGGGCGCGTCCTGGCCGAGGGGCCGCAGGTGCGGCTCGGGCCGCGCGCGACGCTGGCCCTGTCCATGGCGCTCCACGAGCTCGCGACCAACGCGGCCAAGCACGGGGCGCTGAGCGCGCCCGGGGGCCGGGTGCGGCTGGGCTGGAGCCTGGAGCCGCCGGGGCTGCGGCTGCTGTGGCAGGAGAGCGGGGGGCCGCCCGTGGCGGCGCCCCGGCGGCGGGGCTTCGGCACGCGGCTCATCGAGAGGGGCCTGGGGGGCGAGCTGGGCGGCCGGGCGGCGATCGAGTTCCGCCCCGAGGGGGTGGTCTGCCGCATCGAGGCGGCGGTGGAGTCGGGGGAGGCGGCATGACGGCGGGCGAGGGGCGTGTCGGGGGGGAGGCCGGGGGGCGTCTTGGGGGGCGGCGGGTCCTGGTGGTGGAGGACGAGATGATCGTCGCCATGATGATCGAGGACATCCTGAGCGACCACGGGGCGGTGGTGATGGGGCCGGCGGCGCGGGTGGCCCCGGCGCTGGCGCTCGCGGCCGAGGGGCCGGACGTGGCGCTCCTGGACATGAACCTCGGGGGCGACAGCACGGCGCCGGTGGCGGCGCTGCTGGCCGGGGCCGGGGTGCCCTTCGCCTTCGCCACGGGCTACGGCGCGGCCGGCGTTCCCGCGGAGTTCCGGGGCCGCCCCGTGCTCCAGAAGCCGTTCCGGGAGGAGGAGCTGGTGCGGGTGCTGGAGGAGGCGCTTGGCGCGCCCGCCTAGTCGCGCAGGAGGTCGTTGATGGCGGTCTTGGCGCGGGTGCCGGCGTCCACGCGCTTGACGATGACGGCGCAGGCCAGGTGCACCCCGCCCGTGCTGGGCAGCGAGCCCGCGACCACCACGGAGTAGGGGGGCACCTCGCCGTAGGTGACGGCGCCGGTGGCGCGGTCCACGATCCTGGTGGACCTGCCGATGAACACGCCCATGCCAATGACGGACCCTTCGCGCACCACGCAGCCCTCGACCACCTCGGAGCGCGCGCCCACGAAGCAGTCGTCCTCGATGACCGTGGGGGCGGCCTGCATGGGCTCCAGGACGCCGCCGATGCCGACGCCGCCCGAGAGGTGGACGCGGGCGCCGACCTGGGCGCAGGAGCCCACCGTGGCCCAGGTGTCCACCATGCTGCCCTCGCCCACGCGGGCGCCCACGTTGACGAAGCAGGGCATGAGCACGGCGCCCGGCGCGACGAAGGCCGAGCGGCGGGCGACGGCGCCGGGGACGGCGCGGAAGCCCGCCCGGCGCCAGTCCTCGGGCGTCCAGCGCGCCCACTTGGAGTCCACCTTGTCCCACCAGTGGCCGCCCTGGGGGGCGCCGGCCATGGCCTCGGTGTCGCGCAGGCGGAAGGACAGGAGCACGGCCTTCTTGAGCCACTGGTGGACCACCCATTCGCCCGAGGGCGCGCGCTCGGCCACGCGCAGCTCGCCCCGGTCGAGGCCGTCGAGGGCGGCCTCCACGGCGTCGCGGCGGGGGCCGGTGGTGGCGGGCGACAGCTCGGCCCGCGCCTCCCAGGCCTCGGCGATCAGGGGGGCGAGGTCGGTCATGGCGGGGCTCCGTGGGGTCGCGGGGCTTCTAGGGCGGGGCGCGGGGGGGCGCAACGTCGCGCTGGACGCGAGGGGGCGCCCCGGGGGAAGGGGGGCCATGCGCCGCCCCGTCCCGGCCCCTGGCCTCCTCCTCGCGCTCTTCCTGCCCGCCTGCGCGCCGGTGCCCGACGCGCCGGCGGAGCGGCTCCGGCTCCTGGAGCCCGCGTGGCGGATCCTGCGGCCGGAGGGCGCCGGGCCGCATCCGGCGGCCGTGCTGCTGTCGGGCTGCGACGGGGTGCGCGACAACATGGACCTGTGGGCGCGCGAGATGGTGGCGCGCGGGCGCGTGGCGCTGATCCTGGACAGCCACGGGCCGCGCGGGATCGGGCGGGCGGAGGCGTCGCTGGTCTGCGTGGGGGCGGAGCTGCGGGGGGCGGAGCGGGCGGGCGACCTGGCGGTGGCGCTGGCGGCCTTGGGGCGGGAGCCGGGGGTGGACGGGAGGGACGTGGTGGTGCTGGGGGCCTCGCACGGGGGCTGGACGGCGATGGAGCTGGTGCGGCTCGCCGGGTCGGGGGAGGTGCCGCCGGGGCTCGCGGCCTGGCCCGAGCCGCCGGGGGAGACGCTGGGGCGGCTGTCGGCGCTGGTGCTGGTCTATCCCTATTGCGGGCTGCTCAACGGGGCGCGAGGGTGGGAGGGGGGGCCGCCGGCGCTGATGGTGCTGGGCGGGGAGGACCGGGTGGTCAGCACGCCGGCCTGCCTGGAGCGGGCGGGGGCCCTGGGGATCGAGGCGGCGGTGGTCGCGGGGGCGGACCACGGCTTCGACCAGAGGGAGAGGCCGGCCATCTCGCCGCTCGTCTTCGACGCCGCGCAGACGGGGCGGGCGCGCTGGCTCGTCGCGCGCTTCCTGGACCGCCTCGGCCTCTAGGTTGGACTTCGCGCCCCCGCGGTGGCATCGGGGGCGGAGCCCCGGAGAGACCATGACCGACGACGCCCCCGACCTGCCGCCCGCCGCCACCGCCGAGACGCCGCGCGGCCACCCCATGCGCGACAGCGTCGAGGACAAGGTGGCCGTCGAGCAGGCGCCCGACACGCCCCAGACGCGCTCGCCCACCTATCGCCTCGCCTTCGCCGACGACGACTTCCTCTTGCGCGAGGAGCTGCGGGCGGTGCGGCTCCAGCTGGAGCTGCTCAAGCCCGGGATCGTGCTGGACGAGGAGGGGGTGGAGACCACCGTGGTGATGTTCGGGGGGGCGCGCATCCCCGAGCCCGCGCGCGCGGGGCAGGCGGCGACGGCGACGCTGGCGGGGCTCGCGCGCTTCTACGAGGAGGCGCGGCGCTTCGCCTACATGGTGACCGAGGCCTCGCTCAAGGGGGGCGGGCGGCAGGGCGTGATCGTCACCGGGGGCGGGCCGGGCGTCATGGAGGCGGGCAACCGGGGCGCGCGGGAGGCGGGGGGGCGCAGCGTCGGGCTCAACATCGTGCTGCCGCACGAGCAGGCGCCCAACCCCTACGTCACGCCCGAGCTGTGCTTCAACTTCCACTACTTCGCCATCCGCAAGATGCACTTCCTGCTGCGCGCGCGGGCGATCTGCGTCTTTCCCGGCGGGTTCGGGACGCTCGACGAGATGTTCGAGAGCCTGACCCTGATCCAGACGGGACGCATGGCCAAGGTGCCGTTCCTGCTGTTCGGGCGGGCGTTCTGGGAGCGGGTCGTGGACTGGGAGGCCTTGGCGGAGGCGGGGACCATCTCGCGCGAGGACCT
>ERZ1066119.110-NODE-110-length-62222-cov-20.822575_pt1 | contig 62222 bp, 60 predicted proteins | sample MGYA00382766_ERZ1066119 | MGnify/ENA primary metagenome ERZ1066119 (study PRJEB33369, sample SAMEA5778349) | biofilm metagenome | biome: Industrial cooling water; feature: Water cooling tower basin; material: Biofilm | place: United Arab Emirates | collected...
ATGGCTCACAAGAAGGCAGGCGGCTCCAGCCGCAACGGGCGCGACAGCGCCGGCCGGCGCCTCGGCGTCAAGAAGTTCGGCGGCGAATCCGTGGTCGCCGGCAACATCATCATCCGCCAGCGCGGCACCAAGCACTGGCCGGGCCGGGGCGTGATGATCGGCACCGACCACACGATCTTCGCCGTCACCGAGGGGCGCGTGCAGTTCCACAAGGGCCTCAAGGGGCGCAGCTTCGTGTCGGTCGTGCCCGCCTCCGACGCGCCCGTGGCCCAGGCCGCCGAGTAGCCGGACCCGCCGCGAGGCCGAGGGGACCGGCATCGCCGGTCCCTTCGTCATTCCGGCGCCCACTTTTCATGCAACGGCAAGGCCGCGCCCCTACTGTCGCGCGACCGAATCGAGGAGGCCCGCGTGCGGCTGGAACCCCTGGGGCTGGTGGCCCCCCCGACCGGCGAGCGCCAGCCGCTGATCGCGGCCGACCGCTTCGTCCTGCGGCCCCTGCGCCGCTCGGACGCGGGCCCCATCGCGCTGCACGCCGGCGACGAACGGGTGGCGCGCGGCACGCGCTCCATCCCCCACCCCCTGCCGCCCGGCGCCGCCGAGGCGCTGGTCGCCCGCGCCCTGCTCCCCGACCGCACGGAGGACGTCTGGGCCGTGGACGGCGCCGCCCAGGGCCTGGGCGAGGTCATGGGCCTCGTCCACCTCGCCCGCCTGGACCGCCGGCAGTCCGAGGTCTCCTTCTGGGTCGCCCCCGGCCTGTGGAACGCCGGCATCGCGTCCGAGGCCGTGGCCGCCCTCATCGCCGCCAACCCCCAGCGCGCGGAGGCGATCTTCGCGGAGGTCTTCCAGGACAACCCCGGGAGCGCGCGCGTGCTCACCAACTCGGGCTTCGAGTACCTGGGCGATGCCGAGGCCTTCTCGGTGGCGCGCGGCGCCGTGGCGCCCACCTGGACCTACGCCCTGCGCCTGGCCTGAGCCGGCGGGCGCGGGGCCGGCGCCTCGGCGGAGCAACGCGCGGTGGCCTAGGGAATCGTCAACCCTTCCGGCGCATCCTGGGGGCCGACCGACGAATCGCGCCCCCGGAACACCCATGTTGAGCCTCGCCCCCGAACCCCTTATGCCCCCAGCCCTGACGGGAGGCCGCCCCATGAAGTTCCTCGACCTCGCCAAGGTGCACGTCCGCTCGGGCGCGGGCGGCCACGGCGCGCTGAGCTTCCGGCGCGAGAAGTTCGTGGAGTTCGGCGGCCCCGACGGCGGCGACGGGGGCCGGGGCGGCGACGTGGTGGCCGTCGCGGTCGAGGGCCTCAACACCCTGATCGACTTCCGCTACCAGCAGCACTTCTTCGCCCGGAACGGCCGGCCCGGGGAGGGCGGCCAGCGCACCGGCGCCTCGGGCGGCGACGCGACGCTGCGCGTCCCCGTGGGCACCGAGGTGCTGGAGGAGGACGGCGAGACCCTGGTGGCCGACCTCGCCGCGCCCGGCCAGCGGGTCGTGCTCGCCCAGGGGGGCAACGGCGGCTGGGGCAACCTGCGGTTCGCGACCTCCACCAACCGCGCGCCGCGCCGCGCCAACCCCGGTCAGGAGGGCGTGGAGCGCACCCTGGTCCTGCGCCTCAAGCTGATCGCCGACGTGGGCCTCCTGGGGCTGCCCAACGCCGGCAAGAGCACCTTCCTCGCCGCCACCAGCAACGCCCGCCCCAAGATCGCCGACTACCCCTTCACGACCCTGGTGCCGAACCTCGGCGTGGTGCCCGTGGACGGCGCCGAGATCGTCGTGGCCGACATCCCCGGCCTCATCGAGGGGGCGTCGGAGGGCCGCGGCCTGGGCGACCGCTTCCTCGGCCACGTGGAGCGCTGCGCGGCCCTCCTCCATCTCGTGGACGGCACCGGCGAGGACGTGGCGGCCGACCACGGCACCATCGTCGCGGAGCTCCTGGCCTACGGCGGCGGCCTGGCCGCCAAGCCCCGCGTGACCGTGCTCAACAAGGTGGACGCGCTCGACGACGCGGAGCGCGAGGCGCGCCGCGCCGCCCTGGAGGCGGCCGTGGGCGCCCCCGTCCTGCTGATGTCCGGGGCCACCGGGGAGGGCGTGACGGCGGTGCTGCGCGGCCTCCGCGCGCTCGTGGACGCCCGCCGCGCCCCCCGGGAGAGGGAGGCCGAGCCGTGGCGTCCCTGACCTCCGCCAAGCGCCTCGTCGTCAAGGTCGGCTCCGCGCTGCTGGTGGACCGCGCCACGGGCCTGCGCGAAGGCTGGCTGCGCGCCCTGGCCGAGGACGTGGCCTGGCTGCGGTCCTCGGGCGTCCAGGTGATCCTGGTGTCCTCGGGCAGCATCGCCCTCGGGAGGCTCGTCCTGGGCCTCGCCCCCGGCGGCCCGCTCGAGCAGTCCCAGGCCTCTGCCGCCGTGGGCCAGATCAGGCTGGCGCGCGCCTACGAGGAGGCGCTCGCCCCCCACGGCATCGTCACCGGCCAGGTGCTGGTGACGCTGGAGGACTCCACGGACCGGCGCCGCTACCTCAACTCCCGGGCCACCATGGAGACCATGCTGAGCCTCGGCGTGGTGCCCATCGTCAACGAGAACGACACGGTGGCTACCGACGAGATCCGCTACGGCGACAACGACCGCCTCGCCGCCCAGGTGGCCGTGACGGCCGGCGCCGACGTCCTCGTGCTCCTGTCGGACGTGGACGGCTTCTACTCCGGCAACCCGCACCTGGACCCCACGGCCCGCCGCTTCGCCACCGTGGAGCGCCTCACGCCCGAGATCGAGGCCATGGCCGGCGAGGGCGTGTCGGGGCTCTCCAAGGGCGGCATGGTCACCAAGCTCATGGCCGCCCGCGTCGCCACCGAGGCCGGCTGCGCCATGGCCATCGCGCTCGGATCGCCCCGCAACCCCCTGAGGTTGCTGGAGGACGGCGCCAACGCGACGTGGTTCCTCGCCACCACCGACCCCCAGGCCGCCCGCAAGCGGTGGATCGCCGCCATGAAGCCCAAGGGGGAGCTGACGCTCGACGCCGGCGCCGCCCGCGCCTTGGCCCAGGGGCGCAGCCTCCTGCCCGCCGGCGTCACGGCCGTCGCGGGCCGCTTCGGGCGCGGCGAGCCCGTGGCCATCCTCGCCCCCGACGGCGCCCGCCTCGGCCTGGGCCTGACCCGCTACACCGCCGAGGAGGCGCGCCTCATCAAGGGGCTGCGCAGCGGCGACATCGAAGGCCGGCTCGGCTACAAGGGGCGCGCGGCGCTCGTCCACCGCGACGACATGGTGCTCTGATGCTCGACCACCTCCCCCCCGCCGAGCTCATCGAGACCATGGGCGCGCGCGCGAGGAGCGCCGCGCAAGCCCTTGCCACCGCAAGCTCGGAACGCAAGGCGGCGGCGCTCGTGTCGGCCGCCCACGCCATCGAGGAGGGCGCGCAGGCGATCCTGGACGCCAACTCGATGGACATGGCCGAGGCCGAGGCCAAGGGCCTCGGCCCCGCCATGCTCGACCGCCTCCGCCTGGACGGGCGCCGCGTCCGCGCCATGGCCGACGGGCTGCGCGCGGTGGCCGCCCAGCGCGACCCCGTGGGCCGGGTGCTCGCCGACTGGACGGTGCCCTCGGGCCTGCGCATCCGCCGCGTCGCCACGCCCATCGGCGTCGTCGGCGTCATCTACGAGAGCCGCCCCAACGTCACCGCCGACGCCGGCGCCCTGTGCCTCCAGAGCGGCAACGCCGTGATCCTGCGCGGCGGCTCGGAGTCGCTCAACTCCTCGCTGGCCATCCACGGCTGCCTCCTCAGGGGCCTGCGCGACGCGCGGCTCCCCGAGGACGCGATCCAGATGGTCCCCTCCCGCGATCGCGGCGCCGTGTCGGCGATGCTGGGCGCCACGCGCCACATCGACGTGATCGTCCCCCGGGGCGGCAAGGGCCTGGTGGGGCTCGTCCGGGCCGAGGCGCGCGTGCCGGTCTTCGCCCATCTCGAAGGCATCTGCCACGTCTACGCCGACAAGGCGGCCGACCCCGAAAAGGCCCGCCGCGTCGTCCTCAACAGCAAGACGCGGCGCACGGGCATCTGCGGGGCGGCCGAATGCCTGCTGGTGGACTGGCGCTTCTACACGCAGCATGGGCCGGCGCTGATCGAGGATCTCCTGCGGGCGGGCGTGGAGGTGCGCACCGAGGGCGAGCTGCTCAAGGTGCCCGGCACGGCGCGCGCAGGCCCCGACGACTGGGGGCGCGAGTTCCTGGACATGGTGATCGCGGCGAAGCTGGTGGACGGCGTGGGCGAGGCCATCGCCCACATCCGCCGCTTCGGCTCGGGCCACACCGAATCCATCCTGACCGAGGACGACGCGACGGCGCATCGCTTCTTCGCGGAGCTCGACAGCGCCATCCTCCTGCGCAACGCCTCCACGCAGTTCGCCGACGGGGCCGAGTTCGGCATGGGCGCCGAGATCGGCATCGCCACGGGCAAGCTCCACGCCCGGGGGCCCGTGGGGGCCGAGCAGCTCTGCTCCTTCAAGTACCTGGTGGAGGGCGACGGGACCGTGCGCCCCTAGCCCCCCATCGCCGCCTCCGCCCGCGCGGCCTCGCGGGCGAAGGCCACCGCCAGCACCGGGTCGGCCCCCGCGAGCCCCGCCGCCACCGCGCGCGTCCAGGCGACGCAGTCGCGCAGCCGCGCCGCCTCCCAGCCCGCCGGAGGCGGATCGGCCAGGGCGGCGAGGCTGGACGCCTTGTCGGCGAACTTGATGCGCTCGGCGCCCGGCGACTTGGCCGGGGCGTGGATCACCCGGCGCCTCTTGCGCTCGGCCCTGGGAAGCGACTTGTCGTCGGGGATCTCGGCGACCAGCGCAGACACCCCGGGGCCGGAGGCGACGCGGACGTCGGCGAGCGTGCGGTCCGTGTCCTCGACCACGCCGTGCAAGGACGGCGGCGAGGAGGGTGGGGTGGTCCGCCGCCTCGCTCTCCCTGATCCGGCGGGCCGCGTCCGCGAGTTGGTTGACCTAGGGCTCGGCCTTGGAGCCCTTGCGGCGCTGGCTCGCAATGGCCTCGACGGCGTAGGCGCGGGCGACGGCGCGGAGATCTTCGGCGCTCGAGGGCATGGCGCGATCCTGGCCAAAGGACCGGGCGGCGCCGGGGCCTAGAAGCGCGCGGCGATCCGGTCGGGGGCGAGCTTGAGCGCCAGGGGGCGGCCCATCTCGGCGAGAGCGTCGGGCAGGAGCACGAACTGGACGAGGGCCGCGCCCTCGGGGCCGCGCCCGCGCGACTGCATCCCCTGCCAGAGCGCCTCGTCCACGCGCAACCCCGGCCCCTCGCCGGCGACGACCCAGGCGGGGCCGTCGCGGCCCACGCGCACGTGCCCGCCCTGGGGCATGGCCGTCTCCAGGCACATCAGGAGGAGGAAGACGGCCCGCACCTCGGCGCGCGGCTGGTCGCCAGGGGCCTCCCAGTCGTAGGACAGCCGCCCCCCGCGCGACACGGCCGAGAGCGTGCCCGTGACCTCCGCGCGCGAGACGGCCTGGCCGGGGGCGGCCGCGCCGAGCGCCACGCGGAAGAAGCGGATGCGGGCCGAGGCCGCCGCCACGCTTTCGGCGATGAGGTCCATCTCGGGGGAGGACGGGCCCGTCAGCTGCAGCAGCTCCACCCCGTTGCCGATGGCGCCCAGGGGGCTGACCAGGTCGTGGAGGATGCGCGAGGCGAGCAGGGCCGGCAGGTCGGGCCGGGGGCGGGGCGCCTGGGCGCGGGCGAGGGGGAAGCGGTGGACTTCGCTCATGGCGAGGGGCACCCTGCGCGTCCATGACCGCCTCGCACCTGTCCCCGGGGATGCGCGTGCGCCATCCTGGGCGCCCGGAATGGGGCGTGGGCCAGGTGCAGTCGGTGGTGGGTCACCGCATCACCGTCAACTTTCCCGAGGCCGGCAAGGTGGTCATGGACGCCTCCCAGGTGGCGCTGGAGTTCGTGGCGCTGGACCGAGATTAGGCCCCGCCGCTCCCCGAGTCTCGCGCCCATTCGTTGCCAAACCGTTAAGCGGAGTCTAGGCAGGCCCGGGGCCGCGCGGGGGCGGCCGAGGGGCTCTCCATGTCGCGCCACCTGCCGGAGTTCGGGCTGCGGCTCGCCGGGAGCGAGGCGGACCGCCGCGCGGCCCAGGCGCTGCGCTTTCGCGTCTTCGTGGAGGAGCTGGGCGCGACGGGACCGGGGGTGGACCGCGAAGTCGGTCTGGAGACGGACCCTTGGGACCCGTTCTGCGACCATCTGCTGGTGACGGACGTCCTGCGGGGCGGAGAGGTCGCGGCCACCTGCCGGCTGCTCGACGCGGAGGGCGCGCGGCGGGCCGGCGGCTTCGCCTGCGAGGCCGAGTTCGACCTGCGCGCGCTGCGCGGCTCGGGCCGCAGGCTCCTGGAGGTGGGGCGGGTCTGCGTGGCGCCCGCGCACCGGAACGGCGCGGCGCTCCACAGGCTCTGGCAGGGCATCGCCCAGGTCGCCGCCGCGCGCGGCGCGGAGGTGCTCTTCGGTGCGGCGTCCTTCGCGGGCACGGACCTCGCGGCCCTCGCCCAGCCCTTGTCGGCGCTGCATCACGACCACCTCGCGCCCGAGCCCCTGCGCCCCGTGTCGCGGGACGGCCCCTGGTCGCCGCTCCCGCCGGAGGCCGTGGACCGCCGGGCGGCCATGCTGGCCTTGCCCCCGCTCGTGAAGGCGTACCTGCGACTGGGCGGGCGCGTGGGGCTGGGTCCCTGCGTGGACCGGGCCTTCGGCTGCACGGACCTCTGCATGGTGCTGGACACGGGCGCGCTGAGCCCCGCGGCGCGGGCCTTCGTCCTGCCGTGAGCCTCACGTGGCAGGAGGGGCCCGAGCCGGACCTGCCGGCCGTGACCCCGCTCGGCCGCCTGCGCGCGGGGGCGCGGGGGGGGGCGCTCGCGGTCGTCCTGGCGCTGGGCGTGGCGCTGTCCGGGACGCTGCGGCTCTTGGAGGCGCCCGCCTGCGGGGCCCGGCGGCCCCTCACGCCGTGGATCACCGTGGGGGTCTGCCGGATCGCCCTGGGCCTCCTGGCGCTGTCGGTGGAGACGCGGGGGGCGCCTTCGCGCGGAGCTGGCATCGTGGCCGCCAACCATTCGTCCTGGCTCGACATCCTCGTGCTCAACGCCGCCGGGCCGCTGGTCTTCGTGTCCAAGGCCGAGGTGGCGGGCTGGCCGGGGATCGGGCTGCTCGCGCGCATCACAGGGACGCTCTTCGTGCGGCGCGAGGCACGGGGCGAGGCGACGGCGCAGGTCAGGCAGGTGGCGGAGCGGCTGGCGGCGGGTCAGCGGCTCGCGCTCTTCCCCGAGGGCACGTCCACGGACGGGCGCCGCGTCCTGCCCTTCAAGCCGGCGCTGCTCGCGGGGCTCCTCGCGCCGGGGGTGGGGCCGGGCGTCACGCTCCAGCCGGTCACGCTGCGCTACGAGGCGCCCGAGGGCCGCGACCCGCGCTTCTACGCCTGGTTCGGGCGGGCGGCCTTCGGGCCGCACCTGCTGGCGGTCCTGGCGCAGCGGGCCCAGGGGCGCGTGGTCGTCACCTGGCACCCGCCCATCCCCGTGGCCGGGCGCGACCGCAAGGCCCTGGCGAGAGAGGCGGAGGAGGCGGTGCGGGCGGCGCTCTAGCCGATGGCCCGGTCCAGTGCGCGCAGGCGCGCGAGGGGGTCGGGGGCCTCCCAGACCTCGGCGCCGAAGGCGAAGAAGTCGGCGACGGGGGCCAGCGAGGCAACCCCCGCCTCGTCGAGAGCGCCTTCGGCGACCACGGGCACCTCGATCATCTCGCTCCACCAGGCGAAGAGGTCGCGCGGGGCCTGGCGGCCGTCGCCCAGGGCGGTGGCGCCCGCGGGGCCGAAGGCCACGTAGTCCGCGCCGAGCTCCCCGGCCGTCATGCCGTCGTGGCGCGAGGCGCCGCAGAAGGCGCCCACGATGGCGTCCGCCCCGAGATCGGCGCGCACCTTGCGCAGCGAGCGGGCGCCGTCGGCCAGGTGCACGCCGTCGAGCCCGAGGCGCTGGGCCAAGAGCGCGTGGCCGTCCACCACCACGGGGACGTCGCGGGCATGGGCCACCTCGCGGACGGCGTCGGCGGCGCGGGCCACGCGGTCCTCGTCGCGGCTGGACAGCGACAGGCGCAGGCAGGCGACCGGGACCGCGTCGAGGAGGGAGGCGAGGAGGTCCGGGAAGGCGGACAGCTCGGGCGCGGGCGGCGTGAGGAGCACGATCTGGGGACGGGCGGGCGTGAGGGTCATGGGGCGTCCCCTGTGGTTCGGGGGCTTCTAGCGGGGCGGCCTTGAAGGGTCCACGGGGGCCGCGTAAGGCCCGCGCCATGACGGTCCCGCCCGCCTTCGTGCCCCCCGCCTTCGTGCTCGTGCGCCCGCAGATGGGCGAGAACGTGGGCGCGGCGGCGCGCGCCATGTGGAACTTCGGGCTCGGCCGGATGCGGCTGGTGGCGCCGCGCGACGGCTGGCCCAACCCCAAGGCGGTGGCCATGGCCTCCGGGGCGGGGCGGCTGCTGGACGCGGCGCAGGTCCACGCGGACGTGGCGGGCGCCATCGCCGACTGCACGCGGACCTATGCGACCACCGCGCGGCCCCGCGACCTGACCAAGACGGTGATGACCCCGGAGGCGGCCGTGGCCGACGCCGCCGCGCGGGTCGCGGCGGGGGAGCGCGTGGCCTTCCTGTTCGGGCCGGAGCGGTCGGGGCTGGAGAACGCGGACGTGGCGCTGGCCAACGTCGTGGTGACGGTGGACGTCAACCCCGACTTCCCCTCGCTCAACCTCGCGCAGTGCGTCCTGCTCGTGGCCTACGAGTGGCGGCGGGCGACCGTGGCGGCCGATGGCGTGCGCGAGGGGCTCGCGGGGGCCGCCTGGGCGACGGGGGCGGAGGTCGAGCACCTGGCGCGCCACTACGAGGAGCGGCTGGAGGCGGCGGGCTACTTCTTCCCCGACCACAAGGCCGAGGCGATGAAGCTCTCCTTGCGCAACCTCTGGAGCCGGCTGCCTCTGACGGGGCAGGACGTGCAGATCCTTCACGGGGTGTTGCGCCAGATGGTCCGCTGGGCCCGGCGCGGGGCGCCCGGAAACGCCCCCGGGAGCCTTGAAGGGGGCGGCCCGGAGGCTTAGTGCCCGGCGCGAAGGAGGCCTCCCATGGCGACCCGCGCGCGCAAGGTGTTCGAGGAGGTGGGGGACGCCGGGAGGCCCGTGGCCGTCACCGGCGTCATCGACGCGGGCCGCGACCGGGGGCGCGGGGTCGCGCGGGCCTGGATGCTCGTGCTTCTGGCCCTGGTGGTCGTGATGATCCTGGTCGGGGGCCTGACCAGGCTCACCGAGTCGGGGCTGTCCATCACCGAGTGGAACCTCGTGATGGGGAGCATTCCCCCCATGAACGCGGAGGCTTGGGCGCGGGAGTTCGAGCTCTACCGGCAGTCGCCGCAGTACGAGCTGATGAACCGGGGCATGAGCTTCGCTGAGTTCCGGGTCATCTACTGGTGGGAATGGGGGCACCGGTTCCTGGGCCGCGTCGTGGGGCTGGCCTGGCTCCTGGGCTTCGTGGGGCTACTGGTCGGCCGCCGGATGCCCCGGGGCTGGACGGGGCGCTTCGCGCTCGTGGGGGGGCTCATCGCGCTCCAGGGCGCCATCGGCTGGTGGATGGTGGCGTCGGGGCTGGAGGAGGGCATGGTCAGCGTCGCCTCCTACCGGCTGGCCACCCATCTGGGCCTCGCCTTCGTGATCCTGGGGCTGATATGGGGCTACGCTCTCCTGCTCGGGCGGCCCGAGGCGGAGCTGATCGGCGCGCGCCGGCAGGGGGAGCCGGGGCTCCGGCGCCTGGGCACGGCGATGATGCACCTGGGCTTCCTCCAGGTCGTGCTGGGGGCGCTGGTGGCGGGGATAGACGCGGGACGGGCCTTCCCGACCTGGCCGCTCATGGGCGACGGGTTCCTGCCGCCGGACCCCTTCGGCCTCGCGCCCCTGTGGCGCAACTTCTTCGAGGACGCCGGCTTGGTGCAGTTCATGCACCGCATGACGGGCTACGCCCTGGCCGCGCTCGTCGTCTGGGCGTGGTGGCGCTCCCGGGGCTCGCCGCACGCGGCCACGCGCGCGGCCTTCCTCGCGGTGCTGGGCGCGACGGCGCTCCAGGTCGCGCTCGGCGTCTGGGCGGTGCTGAGCCAGGCGCAGATCCACGTGGCCATCGCCCATCAGGCGGGGGCGATCCTCCTGTGGCTCCTGATCGTCAGGGCGCGGTTCCTGGCGCGTCATCCCATCGTCCGATCCGTGAGGGCCGCATGAGCGCCTATGATGACCTCATGGCCTTCCAGCGCGAGACCGAGGCCTTGGGGCAGGTGATGGGGCGGCTGGGCTGGGACCAGGAGACGGTCATGCCGCGCGGGGCCGCCGAGCAGCGCGCCGAGGAGATGGCGGCGCTGGAGGGGGTGCTGCACGCGCGGCGCACCGACCCGCGCCTGGGCGAGTGGCTGGAAGGGGCGGAGGCGCCCGACGAGGCGGGGGCGGCCAACCTCCGCATCCTGCGCCGGGCCTGGACGCGCAACAGGAAGGTGCCGGCGCGGCTGGCCTCGGAGATCGCGCGAGTCACGTCGCGGGCGCAGGGCGTGTGGGCCGAGGCGCGAGGGTGCGAGGACGTGGGGGCCTTCCTGCCCACGCTCGCGGAGGTGGTGCGGCTCAGGCGCGAGGAGGGGGAGGCCATCGCCGAGGGCGGCGACCCCTACGACGCGCTCCTCGATGACTACGAGCCGGGGGCGACCAGCGCCGGGCTGGAGAGGATGTTCGGGGCGCTGCGGCCGCGCCTCGTGGCCCTGCGCGAGAGGCTGCGGGGCGTGGAGTTCCCGGCCCTCGCCGGCCGCTTCGCGGAGGACGCGCAGGTGGCGCTGTCGCGGGAGGTGGCGGAGGCCTTCGGCTACGACTTCGCGCGCGGGCGGCTGGACAAGGCGGTGCACCCCTTCTCGTCCGGGTCGGGGGCGGACGTGCGCATCACCACGCGCACCAGCCCCACGGACCCGTTCAACTGCCTCTACAGCACCATCCACGAGGTCGGGCACGCCACCTACGAGCAGGCGGTGGACCCGGCCCACGCGCTGACGCCCGTGGGCCAGGGGGCGTCCATGGGCGTGCACGAGAGCCAGAGCCGCCTCTACGAGAACCAGTTGGGGCGGAGCCGCGCCTTCTGCGGCTGGCTCTATGGCCGGATGCGGGACAGGTTCGGGGACTTTGGCGTGGCCGACGAGGAGGCCTTCTACCGCGCCGCCAACCGCGTCCACGACGGCTTCGTCCGCACCGAGTCGGACGAGGTGCAGTACAACCTGCACGTGCTCCTGCGCTTCGACCTGGAGCGGGCGCTGTTGCGCGGCGACCTGAGGGTCGGGGAGCTGGAAGGGGCGTGGAACGACCGGTTCCTCCGCGACTTCGGGTTCGCGGTGGATCGGCCGTCGCATGGGATGCTGCAGGACGTGCATTGGTCGGTGGGCCTTTTCGGCTACTTCCCGACATACTCCTTGGGAAACGTTTACGCCGGGTGTCTGCACCGCGCGTTGCGCGCGGAGATCGTCGACCTCGACGACGACCTGGCGCGCGGCGACCCCATGCCGGCCGTCCTGTGGCTGCGCGAGAGGCTCCAGCGGCACGGCTCCCTGCGGGAGGGGGGCGGGACGATCCGGGCGGCCACGGGCGAGGAGCCGTCGGAGGCGCCGCTGCTCGACTACCTCGACGCCAAGTTCGGAGCGATGTGAGGTATCGAGATACCGCGAGCGCAAGCCTTTGACGTGGCGGGCGGTTTTCGGGACGAGGGCGGTTGACGGGGCTGGGGGCGTCCTGTAGGAGCCGCCATCCGTTCCGGCCCCCAGGGGCCGCCACCCTGGGGCCAAGGCCATGAAGACATTCTCCGCGACGCCCGCGGACATCCAGAAGAAGTGGTTCGTCATCGACGCCGAGGGCGTGGTGCTGGGCCGCCTAGCCTCCATCGTCGCCACGCGGCTGCGCGGCAAGCACAAGCCCACGTTCACGCCGCACATGGACATGGGCGACAACGTCATCGTGGTGAACGCCGAGAAGGTGCAGCTGACGGGGGACAAGCGCCAGGAGCGCTTCTACTGGCACTCGGGCCACCCCGGCGGCATCAAGAGCAAGACCAAGGCCGAGATCCTGGAGGGCGCGCATCCCGAGCGGGTCATCGAGCAGGCCGTCAAGCGGATGCTGCCCGGCAACCGGCTGGCCCGCCAGCAGATGCGCCACCTGCGCATCTTCGCCGGCCGCGAGCACGGCATGGAGGCCCAAGCGCCCGAGGTGCTGGACGTGGCCGCCATGAACCCCAAGAACACGCGGAGCCAGTAGGACCATGGCCGAACAGATCAGGTCGCTCGAAGAGCTGGGCAGCCTCACCGCCGGCACCGCCGCCGCGCCCGCCGCCCCCGTGGAGATGGCCGCCCCGCGCGAGCCGCAGCGCGATTCGCTGGGGCGGTCCTACGCCACGGGCAAGCGCAAGGACGCGGTGGCGCGCGTGTGGATCAGGCCGGGGTCCGGCAAGGTCACGGTCAACGGGCGCGACATGAACGCCTACTTCGCGCGGCCCGTGCTCCAGATGATCCTGCGCCAGCCCTTCAGCATCGCGGGCGTGTCGGGGCAGTTCGACGTCATGGCGACCGTGGCCGGGGGCGGGCTGTCGGGGCAGGCGGGGGCCGTCAAGCACGGCGTGAGCAAGGCCCTCCAGCTCTTCGACCCCTCCCTGCGGCCGGCGCTCAAGGCGGCGGGGTTCCTGACGCGCGATTCGCGCGTGGTCGAGCGCAAGAAGTACGGCAAGGCCAAGGCGCGCCGGTCGTTCCAGTTCTCCAAGCGCTGACGCGCGTCGGGGGTTGGCATCGGGGGGGGCGGCGTCCGAGGGGGCGCCGCCCCTTTGGCATGGCACTTAGCGGTTGACCCGGGCGAGGGGGCGGGGTTCAACGGCGCCATGGGGGACAGGCCGCAGGTCGCGTCGTGAGGCTCCGGGGCCAGTCGGAGGGCGCGCGCGCGGCCGTCCTGGCGCTGCCGCCGTTCCTCTACGCGGTGCTGCTCCTGGCCGTCCCGCTGGTGGCGATCGTCGCCATCTCGTTCATGACGCAGGACGGGCTGGTCATCGACCCCACGCCCTCGCTGGCGAACTACCGCGAGGCGCTCACCTCGCCCATCTACATCTGGGGCAACGCCACGCGATGGGGGACGCTGCCCGTGTCGCTCTACGTGGCGGCGATGGTGACGCTGGTGACGGTGGTCCTGGCCTTCCCCATGGCCTACTTCATCAGCTTCTACGTGGCGCCGAGCCGCAAGTCGCTGTGGCTGTTCCTCATCACCATCCCGTTCTGGACGAGCTACCTGGTGCGCATCTTCCTGTGGAAGGTGGTCCTGGGCTTCAACGGGGTCATCAACACGGCGCTGATGGGCCTGGGCCTCATCCGCGAGCCGCTGGAGGCGCTGCTCTACAACCTCTCCAGCGTCATCGTGGCCCTGTCGCATTCCTACGTGGTCTTCGCCATCCTGCCCATCTACGTGGCGCTCGAGAAGATCGACCGGAGCCTCCTGGAAGCCTCCCAGGACCTGGGCGAGACGGCCTTCGCGACCTTCCTGCGGGTGACGCTGCCGCTCGCCATGCCGGGGGTGGTCGGGGCCGTGCTCATCATCTTCATCCCCGTGATCGGGGACTACGTGACGCCCGAGCTGATGCTGGGGGCGGGCGGGCGGCTCATGTCCAACCTCATCCAGGCGCAGTTCCTGGGGCTCAACAACTGGCCCCTGGGCTCGGCGCTGGCCATCGTGACCATGATCGTCGTCGGCGTCATCGCTCTGCTGTTCCTGCTCCTCATGCGGCGCTGGCTGAGGGCGCGGGGATGAAGGGCTGGCCCTTCCGCGTCTACGCCGTCCTGCTGCTCGCGTTCCTCTACGGGCCGATCCTTCTCCTGCCGATCTTCGCCTTCAACGACGGGGCCATCATCGCCTTCCCGCTCTCGGGGTTCTCGACGCGCTGGTTCGAGGCCCTGTGGGAGACGGACGCGCTGTGGCAGGCGGCGCGCAACTCGCTCCTCATCGCGGCCTTCACGGCCGTCCTGGCGACCCTGCTGGGGGTCTTCGCCGCCCGGTCGGGGAGCATGGCGGGGTTCCGCGGCAAGGGGCTCATGCTGGGCTTCGTCATGCTGCCCCTGGTGCTCCCGGAGATCGTCATCGCGGTGGCGCTCCTGGTGGTGATCCGGCAGGCGCTGGGGCTGGACCTCGCCAACTGGACGGTGGTCCTGGCGCACACCGTCATCACCGTGCCCTTCTCCATCGCCATCCTCAACGGGGCCTTCGCCTCGCTCGACCCCTCGCTGGAGGAGGCGGCCATGGACCTGGGCGAGTCGCGCTGGGGGGCGTTCCGGCTGGTCACGCTGCCGCTGGTGGCGCCGGGGATCGTGTCGAGCCTGCTCATCAGCTTCATCATCTCGCTCGACGACTTCGTCATCGCGCAGTTCCTGACGGGGGCCAACCCGACGCTGCCGGTCTACATCTACGGGCTGACGCGGTTCGTGGACGCGCTGCCGCTCATCATGGCCATGGGGACGATCCTGGTGACGCTGTCCATCACGCTGCTCGTGATCGCCGAGTGGTTCCGCAGGCGGGGCCTGGCGCGGGCGGGCGTCGCATCCACCGGAGGATTCCTGTGACCGCAACTCCCCGCGTGGCGGCCCGCGCCGCGCCCCCCCGGGCCGGTGCCCCCCTCATCGAGCTGTCGGGCATCGAGAAGTGGTTCGGCGACTACCACGCCCTGCGCGGCATAGACCTGACCATCCGGCAGGGGGAGTTCTTCTCGCTGCTGGGGCCTTCGGGCTGCGGCAAGACGACGCTGCTGCGCACCATCGCGGGCTTCGAGGCGGTGTCCAAGGGGCGGATGCTCATTGACGGCAAGGACATGGCGGGGGTGCCGGCCAACGAGCGGCCGACCAACATGGTGTTCCAGAGCTACGCGATCTTCCCGCACCTCACGGTGGCCGAGAACGTGGGCTTCGGGTTGCGGCGCGAGGCGTCGAGCCGCGAGGAGAAGGCGCGGCGCGTGGACGACGCGCTGGCCATGGTGGGGCTCGGCGGCTACGGCGGCCGGGCGGCGCACGCCTTGTCGGGCGGGCAGAGGCAGCGCGTGGCCCTCGCCCGGGCGCTCATCCTGCGGCCCAAGGTGCTCCTCCTGGACGAGCCGCTGAGCGCGCTCGACAAGAAGATGCGCGAGACCATGCAGATCGAGCTGATCCGCCTCCAGCGCACCGTGGGCATCACCTTCATCCTGGTCACGCACGACCAGGAGGAGGCGCTGGTCATGTCCGACCGCATCGCCGTGATGTTCGAGGGGAGCATCGGGCAGATGGACGACCCCGAGACGCTCTACCGGCGGCCGAAGTCGCGCAAGGTGGCGGAGTTCATCGGCAAGATGAACTTCATCCCGGCCGAGGTGACGCTGGCGGGCGGGCGCATCGAGGTGGACGTGCAGGGGCTCGGGCGCGGCCTGGTGGAGCCGGACCAGGCGCCGGCGGGGGCGGTCGCGGGGCGCACCGTGGTGGGCATCCGGCCCGAGACCCTGGGCATCCTCTTTCCCGGCGAGACCACGGACCGCCGGCTCGCGCCCGGGGTCGTGGACGAGGTCGTCTACTACGGCGACATGACCTACTACGACGTGCGCGTGGATGGCATCGAGGCGCCCCTGACCATCTCCAACAAGAACTTCATCGGCGAGCCGGTGCTGGACGTGGGCACGCGCACGCAGGTCATCTGGGACGAGCGGTCGCTGGTGGTCCTGCCCGCCTAGTCCAGCGGGATCGTCACGCGCAGGCCGACCGTCTCGAGGCCCGGGTTGGTGTCCGACAGGCCGCCGTTGGAGCGGTGGTCAAGGCTCACCGACACCGTGGCTGGGCCGAAGTCCCAGCCGGCGGCGAGCCCCGAGCGGAACTCCAGCGTCGTGCCGATGCGGGGGCCGTCGCCCGCCACGTAGAGGCCCGGGGCGAAGCTCGCCTCGGTGACGAGGCGGCCCAGGCGGGCCTCCCAGCGCAGGCCCGCGCCCACCCAGGCCGCCCCGTCCTCGGTGGTGGAGGCGGCCAGCATGGGCTGGAAGGGGCCGAAGGCGACCGCGAGGTCGCGGCGGGCCATGATCTCGACCCCGGCGGGCTCGCCCTGGAAGCGCGCCTCGGAGAGCTGGAAGGAGAGCGCGGGCGCCGCGTCGTCGCGGCGCAGGCAGCCCGTGGGGCAGTCCCCGTCCACCATGGTGGCGAGGCCGCCTGCGGCGAAGACGAGGGCGTAGATCGCGTCCATGGCGGCGTCCAGGTGTCAGGCGTCGGGGGGGATGAGGCCGAGGCCCCGCAGATACACGCCGATGCCCGATTCGAGCAGGTCCTCGGGCGGAAAGGGCGAGCGCGCGCCCGGCACGCCACGCTGGAACAGCTCCACCACCCCGTGCGAGAGCGCCCAGACATGGGCCCAGAACATGGCGGGGGGCGGGCGCTTGGCCTCGGGGATGTGCTGGGAGAGGTCGCGGGCGGCGCGCTCCATGACCCCTTGCGCGCGGGTCGCGGCCTTGAGCAGCTCGGGCGTGCGCCGCGCGCTGATGCCGGATTCGAACATGGCGACGTAGTGGCCGGGGAACTTGCGCGCGAAGGCGAGGTAGGCGCGCGCGGTGGCCTCGAAGGAGGCGAGCGCGGAGGGCTGGCCCTTGGCGTAGGCGTGCTCCAGGAGGTCGGCGAACATCTCGTAGCCCTGGCGCGAGGCCTCGGCGATGAGGTCGTCGCGGCCCTGGAAGTGGCGGTAGACGGCCGCCGGGGTGACCCCGGCCTCGCGCGCGGCTTCCGAGAGCGTGAAGCCGTTGGGCCCCTTCTCGGCGATGAGGCGCAGGGCGGCCGCGACCAGGGCTTCCTTGAGGTTGCCGTGGTGGTAGCCCCTCTTGAGCATCAGCCGGACCCGGCCGTGACGACCTCGGGGCCGCCGACGACCTGGGGGTCCACCTCGCCCACGGCGGCCGCGTCCTTGCGCGCGTAGGCGGCGGGGGCGAGGACCGAGCGGATGACGTCGAGGCGCAGCCGGCGCTTGTCGTCGGCGCGCACGACGGTCCAGGGGGCCTTGGGGGCGTGGGTCTTGATGAGGGTCTCGGCGATGGCGGCCGAGTAGGCGTCCCACCGCTTGAGCCCCTCGGAGTCTATGGTGGAGAGCTTCCACTGCTTGAGGGGGTCCTGCTCGCGGTCGAGGAAGCGGGCGAGCTGCGTCGCGCGGCCCACGTCGAGCCAGAGCTTGTGCAGGATGATGCCCTCGTTGACGAGCATCTCCTCGAAGGGGCCGACCTGCTCGAACCAGTGGTGGCGCTGGAGGGGCGTGCAGAAGCCGAAGACGTGCTCGACCACGCCCCGGTTGTACCAGGAGCGGTCGAAGAGGACGATCTCGCCGGCCGCGGGCAGGTGGGCGATGTAGCGCTGGAAGTACCACTGGCCGGCCTCGATCTCGGTGGGCTTGGGCAGGGCCACGACGCGGGCGCCGCGCGGGTTGAGGTTCTCGGTCACGGCCTGGATGGTGCCGCCCTTGCCGGCGGCGTCGCGGCCCTCGAAGACCAGGCAGACGCGGGCGCCCGAGTCCTTGACCCAGGCCTGGAAGCGCACGAGCTCGACCTGGAGGCGGTCCATGGCCTCCTCGTAGTCGTGGCGCTTCATCTCCTCGCGGTAGGGGTAGCGGCGGTTGAGGATGTCGTCCTTGTCGGCCTTCTCGATGGCCTCGCGCACGGCCTTGGGGGCCTCCTCGCGGTAGTAGCGGCTGATGGCGCCGTCGAGGGGCAGGTCCATGGGGCGTCCTCCTGCCTTGGACTATGGGGGCGGGGGGGCCTCGCGGCAACGGCTGGCGGCGCGGTCCACGGCGGCCACCACGGCCTCGGGCGCCGCGTGGTGGGGCATGTGGCCGACGCCCGGCAGGACCGTGAGGCGGGCGGTGGGCAGGACGTCCAGGAGGGGGAGGGAGTGGATGGCGATGGGCACGATGGTGTCGGCGTCGCCGTGGACGATCTCCACGGGCACCGTGAGGGCGGGGTAGGCGCGGGCGAGGGCGCGCACGTGGGGCAGGAGCGAGCGGACCTGGCGGGCGTTGGCCCTGAGCTGGTCGAGGCGCAGCGTGAGGGGGGTGCCGACGGCCTCGGCGTAGCCTTCGGGGACGGGGTCGGGGTGGAAGATGCCGCGCAGCGCGGCGTGCACGGCGCGCGGGCCGGCGTAGGCGGCGATGAAGGGCGTGGCGAGCGTGCCGCCGAGCGCCGAGCCGTTGACCTTGTAGAAGAGGCTCATGGGCTCGGACCAGGGCATGGCGACGCCGGCCAGGCTGACCACAGCGCAGACCTCGGCGGGGTGGGCGACGGCCCAGGCCAGCGCGACGATGCCGCCGAAGGAATGGCCGAGGAGGATGGGGCGGCGGATGCCGAGGGCCCGCGCGGCGTCGCGGAGCAGGGCGGCCTGGTCCTGGGGGGACTCGGCGGCGGACGTGAAGGCCCGGCCCGGGGCGCCGTCGGTCCAGCCGAGGCCGGGGCGGTCGAAGGCCGTCACGCGGAAGCGGGGGGCGAGGCGGGGCAGGAGGTCGAAGGTCAGGTCGCGCAGGTTGCCGGAGGCGCCGTGGATGAGGACGAGGTCGGGGCCCTCGCCGGCCTGCACGGCGTGGACCCGCCTGCCGCGCACGGTCACCATGCGCCCCTGGGCGGGGAAGGCGGCGTGCGCCGCCTCGGCGCGCCCCTTGGCGCGGCGGTGCGTGGCCCAGAGGGCGGCGCCGCCGAGCGCGACGGCGGCGAGGATCCTAGGGAGAGCCGATGGCATCGAGGTCGAAGGGCGTGGTCTGGTAGATCTCGTTGATCCAGTTGCCATAGAGCAGGTGGGCGTGGCTGCGCCAGCGGTTGCGCGGGGGCTGGGACGGGTCGTCGCCCGGGAAGTAGTCGCGGGGCAACGCGACAGGGGCGCCGGCGGCCGCGTCGCGGTCGTACTCGGCCTTGAGCGTGTCGCTGTCGTATTCGAGGTGGTCGAAGACCATGAGGGCGCGGTTGTCGCGGTCCTCGACGACGCAGGGGCCGGTCTCGGGGGAGGCCAGCAGCGTCTGGAGGCCCCTGGCCTCGGTCTCCTCGCGGCGCACCTCGGTCCAGCGGCTGACGGGGACGGCGAACTCGTCGGAGAAGCCGCGCAGGTAGGGGGAGGCGGGGGCCTCGACGGCCTGGCGGAAGACGCCGAAGGCCTTTTCGGGCAGGGGGTGCTTCTCGACGCCGCGCAGGTGGTGGGCGAGCGCCTGGCCGCCCCAGCAGACGCCCACGGTGGAGTGGACGTGGGTGGCGGCCCAGTCGAAGACGCGGCGCAGCTCGTCCCAGTAGGTGACGGCCTCGAAGGGCAGGTGCTCGACGGGGGCGCCGGTGACGATGAGGCCGTCGAGCTTCTCGCCGGTGGCGGCGACGGCGGCGAAGGGGCGGTAGAAGGCGGCCATGTGCTCGGAGGCCGTGGTCTTGGTCTGGTGCTCGGTCATGCGGATGAGCGCCAGCTCGATCTGGAGGGGCGTGGCGCCGATCAGGCGGGCGAACTGCGTCTCGGTCTGGATCTTCCTGGGCATCAGGTTGAGCAGGCCGATGCGCAGGGGGCGGATGTCCTGGCGCGCGGCGCGCGTCTCGGACATGACCATGACGCCCTCCTGGCGGAGCACGTCGAAGGCGGGGAGGGTGGCGGGGAGCTTGATGGGCATGGGTGTCCTCGGGGCCGAGGGCGAATAGGGCGGGGCGGCGCGGCCCGCAAGGCTCAGCGACTCCGGCCCAGGGCGTCGGCCACGACCTCCACCACCTCGGCCTCGGAGGCGACGCCCCGCAGCGCGTCGGCGGGCACCGTCACGCCCCAGCGGGCGGCCATGGCGCGGTAGAGCGGCTGGCGATGGGCGAGGGCTTGCGCGTAGGTCCAGCGGATGAAGGCGTCGGGGTCCACCTCGGCCTCGGCGGCGCCGGTCTCCCGCCGGTAGCCCTCCCACATCCCGAGGAGGAAGTCGGGGCGGTAGGCCATGGGCTTGGGGGCGCGGTCGAAGCGGCGGACCAGCTCGGCCGCGTGCGCCTCGCTGCCCTCGATCCAGACGAGCAGGCAGCGGGCGGCCAGCGCCGAGAGGATGGGGTCGGCGGGGTCGTCCGGGTCCACCCATTCGCAGATGGACCCGCCGGTGTCGCAGACGAAGTGGGGGTAGCCGTAGAGCGCCTGGGCGCGCTCGATGAAGCGGGGCGTGTCGAGGAGGGAGGCCTCCTCGGCCTCGCGGAACTCGGCCTGGCGGCGCTGGTACTCGGGGAAGGGGAGGCCCCCGCGGGCCGGGTCGCCTGGCTTGCCCAGGTAGGTGCTCACGGGGTCGAGGTTGTCGAAGGTGACGTTGGAGGCGATGTAGATCGAGTCCGACAGGAGCAGGTCGCGCAGGAAGGGAACCTTCATGGCCTCGCGCTTGGCGTTGTCGGCGATCAGCTCGCCCATGTGGCGGGTGCCGATGCGGTAGTCCACCGAGTAGTGGAACCAGGAGCCCGAGGCGCGCAGCAGCTTGGCCACGTGGGTCTTGCCCAGGCCGGACATGCCGAAGAGCACGAGGCGTTTCTGGGGCGCGTCCCGCCACGCCTGGGGGGTGGGGATCATGCGGCGGGGTCTCCCAGCGTGTCCACGGGGCGGCGGCGGAAGAGGCGGCCGTCGAGGACCACCAGGCCGAGCGCGAGCAGCAGGAAGCCCCCGTAGGCCCGCAGGGGCAGCGCCTCGCCGAAGGCGAGGGCGCCCAGCACGATGGCGACGGGGGCGACGAGGAGGGTGGTGAGCGAGGCGTTGCCCGCGCCCACGCGCGCCAGGAGGCGGTAGAAGATGAGGTAGGCGCCGGCGGTGGCGACCACGGCCAGGTAGAGGATGCCGCCCCAGACGGAAGGCGACCAGGCGGCGGCGGGCAGGCCGTCGAGCAGGAGGGCGGCCGGGACCATGACGAGGCTCGACCCCGTGAGCATCCCGGCGGCGGCGACCTCGGGCTCCGTGCCCGCCACGGCCACGCGGGCGAAGGCGCCGGAGAGCGCATAGGACAGCGAGGCGCCCAGGACGGCGAGCTGGGCGAGCGACGTGACGTCGAAGTCATTGAGCGCCGCGGGGCCGATGACGACGACCACGCCGGCGAAGCCCGTGGCGACGCCCGCCGCCTTGCGCGCCGTCAGCCGTTCGTCGCGGAAGCAGAGGGCGGCGACGAGCACGCCCATCAGCGCCGTGGAGGCGTTGAGGATGGCGGCGAGGCCCGATTCGATGCTCCTCTGGCCCCAGACGATGAGGCTGAAGGGGATGGCGTTGTTGAGCACGCCCATGACGAGGAAGGCGCCCCAGAGGCGGCCGGGGGGCGGCGGGCGCAGGCCGCGCCAGGCGACCATGGCCCAGAGCACCACGGCCGCGCCGGCCACGCGCAGGGCCACCACGGTGGCCACGGGCGCCTCGGCCAGCGCGAGGCGGTTGGACAGGAACGAGGCGCCCCAGATGCAGCCCAGGAGGACCATCAGGGCCCAGGCCGCGGTGGTCATGGACTTCTGGTCGGTGCTCATGGCGCCACTGACAGCGGCGCGGGGGCGGGCGCAACCCGGAACCTGAGCGGAGGCGCCGCGGCGCCTTCCCCCGGAGGCAGGGTCAGAAGCGGTAGGCCAGGCGGGCGCCGAGCGCCAGGAGGTCGCCGTCCTCGAACTCGGCGCCGATGGGGGTGCTGGCGCGGCCCAGGCGCGTGTAGCGCACCGAGCCGGTGACCTCGACGGCGTCGGTCGCCCGGTAGGTGGCCGCCAGGATCACCCCGGCCTGGCCGTCGTAGGGCGACAGGTCGTCCACGCCCTCCCCGTTGACCGCGGCGGGCTCGTAGAAGACGGCGGCCGTGCCGGTCAGGCGGTCGGTGAGCTGGCGGCCGACGCCCAGGGTGTAGGTCCAGTAGTCCTCCGGGTAGCCGACGATGGGGCCGCCGAAGCCCAGGGTGTAGAGCGGCTCGCTGATGCTGAGCTCGCTCCAGTCCACCCAGCGCACCTGGCCGAAGAGGGCGGTGCCCTCGGCGATGCCGGTGCGGAAGTCGAGGTTGACCGACTGGGGCAGGTCGTACTCCGTGGTGCTGTCCTGGGCAAGCGGGCCGGCCGGCGAGAGCAGCGTGGCGCTGGTGTCGTGGGCCATGGCGATGGCCGAGGAGTAGGTGAGGGCCACGCGCAGCGCGATCTCGGGGCGCTCGTAGGCGGCGCCGACCACGTAGCCGAAGCCCGTGTCGGACGCGAAGTCGCCCGCGTAGAGCGGCTGGGGGCCGAGCGCGGTGAGCGCCACGAGGTCGAGGTTGGCGTCCACGGTGACGGCCCGGGCGCCGGCATGGACGCTGAAGCCGTTGTCGAAGCGGTAGCGGGCGAGCGCCGTGTAGCCCACGGAGTTGAACGCGGCCGTGGTGCCGGCCAGCGGATAGCCCGCGTCGGCGTCGCCGTAGTCGGGGTCCGCGCCGAAGGGGTTGTCCACGATGAAGGCGAGCGAGACGTTGGGGGTGACGTCGTACTTCAGCGAGAGGCCGAAGACGGCGTAGTCGGCGCCCACGTCGCCGCTGCCGGAGGCGCCCAGGGGGGTGGTCGCGGTGCCCTCCAGGTTGGGCATGGCGTAGCCGAAGCTGAGGTCGGCGTAGTTGCCGGGCTCGAAGAGCGCCGTCACCGGCTGGCCCGAGCGGTCGAGGGCGCCGGCATGGGCCAAGGGGGCGGCCAGGATGAGGGCGGACGCCGCCCCCCAGGTCAGGCGAGTCATGGTGAACCTCCCGTCGCGCGTTCGCGCTTTGCGGACACAATCTGCGGGGGGCGGCCGGCGCGTCAACGCGTTACGGCGCGTCAGCAGCGGTCGCCTCGGCGGACGGGGCTATTCGAGCTCGATGGTGCCCGGGGGCTTGGAGGTGCAGTCGTAGAGGACGCGGTTGACGCCCCGGACCTCGTTGACGATGCGGGTGGCGGTCTCGCTCAGGAAGTCGGGTGTGAAGGGGTAGACGTCGGCGGTCATGCCGTCCACGGAGGTGACGGCGCGCAGCGCCACGGTCCAGTCGTAGGTGCGCGCGTCCCCCATGACGCCCACGGTGCGAACGGGCAGGATCGCCGCGAAAGCCTGCCAGATGCTGTCGTAGAGGCCGTGCCTCCTGATCTGGTCCAGGAACACCCAGTCGGCCTCGCGCAGGATGGCGAGCTTGTCCCGCGTCACCGCCCCGGGGCAGCGGATCGCCAGGCCGGGGCCGGGGAAGGGGTGGCGGGCCACGAACGATTCGGGCAGGCCCAGCTCGCGGCCGAGCGCGCGGACCTCGTCCTTGAAGAGCTCGCGCAGCGGCTCCACGAGCTTCAGGCCCAGCGTCTGGGGGAGGCCCCCGACGTTGTGGTGGCTCTTGATGGTGGCGGAGGGGCCGCCCGAGGCGCTGACCGATTCGATCACGTCGGGGTAGAGGGTGCCCTGCGCGAGGTAGTCGGCGCCCAGGCCGCCCGCGTGCTCCTGGAAGACATCCACGAAGAGGCGGCCGATGGCCTTGCGCTTGGCCTCCGGGTCCTCGACGCCCTCCAGGGCGCCCAGGAAGCGGTCGCCCTCCTCGGCGTGGATCAGGGGGATGTTGTAGCTGTCGCGGAACATGGCCACCACCTGCTCGGCCTCGCCCTTCCTGAGCAGGCCGTGGTCCACGAAGACGCAGGTGAGGCGGTCGCCGATGGCCTCGTGGAGCAGGACCGCCGCCACGGACGAATCGACCCCGCCCGAGAGGCCGCAGACCACGCGGCCCTCGCCCACCTGGGCGCGGATGGCGGCGATCGCCTGGTCGCGGAAGGCGCCCATGGTCCAGTCGCCCCTGAACCCCGCCGCCCTGACGAAGTTCGCCAGGAGCGTGCGCCCGCTGGGGGTGTGGTGGACCTCCGGGTGGAACTGGACGGCGTAGAAGCGGCGCTCGGGGTCGGCCGTGATGGCGTAGGGCGCGCCCGGCGAGGTGCCGAAGGCGCGGAAGCCCGGGGCGAGGCGGCTGACCAGGTCGCCGTGGCTCATCCAGACGGGCTCCGGGCCGTCCAGGAACCAGCCGTCGAGCAGGTCCAGGCGCTCGCCCGTGGCGGCGACGGAGGCGCGGCCGAACTCGGCCTGGCCCTGGCCCGCCCCGTGGCCGCTCTCCACCCGGCCGCCCAGCATGTGCATCATGGCCTGCTGGCCGTAGCAGATGCCGAGCACGGGGACGCCCGATTCGAAGACCTCGCGGGGGGGGAGCGGCGCGCCCTCCCGGTAGACCGAATCGGGGCCGCCCGACAGGATCACGGCCTTGGGCGCGAAGGCCCGCAGGAAGGCGGGCGTGACCGTCTGGTGGGGGTGGATCTCGCAGTAGACACGCAGCTCGCGCAAGCGGCGGGCGATGAGCTGCGTGACCTGCGAGCCGAAGTCCACGATGAGGAGCTTCTCGTGGCGGGCGGCCACGTCGGTGCCGATGCTGTCCATGCGGGGTCGTTAGGGCGGGGGGCGGACGGGGGCAAGCGGTGTCGCTTTTGCCCCGCCGGGGCCGCATCGGGGCGGCGCGGGGGCCGCGGGCGCGCTATGGGACGGGCGAGCCAGGGAGGACGTGCCATGACCGACGCCGCCGCAACGAGCCAAGGTCGCAGGGCGCGCGGCGGCGGGGCCGCGCGGCGGGCCGAGCGCAGCGCCGTCAGCTTCGAGACCGCCCGCTTCATCGAGCGCCGCATCCCCAACTTCGAGGTGCTGGACGAGGAGGCCCTCCAGGTCATCGAGTGGAACGCCGACACGGTGCTGGAGGAGATCGGCGTCAAGTTCGTCGAGAACCCCGGTGCGCTCCGGCGCTGGAAGGACGCCGGCGCGGAGGTGGACGGCGAGCGCGTGCGCATCCCGCGCGGGCTGGCGCGCAGGCTCTGCGCGACGGCCCCTCGCGCCTTCGTGCAGCACGCCCGCAACCCCGAGCGGTCGGTGGAGGTGGGCGGGCGCAACCTGGTGCTCGCCCCCGTCTACGGGCCGCCCTTCGTGCGCGACGCCGAGGGCGGGCGGCGCTACGCGACCCTGGAGGACTTCCGCAACCTCGTGCGGCTGGGCTACATGTCCAGGTGGCTGCACCACTCGGGCGGCACGGTCTGCGAGCCCACGGACGTGGCGGTCAACAAGCGCCACCTCGACATGCTCCACGCCCACATGACGCTGTCGGACAAGCCCTTCATGGGGTCGGTCACGGCGCCCGAGCGGGCGGAGGACTCGGTGGAGATGGCCTCGCTCCTGTTCGGGGCGGACTTCGTCCAGGCCAACACGGTGATGACCTCGCTCATCAACATCAACTCGCCGCTGGTCTTCGACGGCATCATGATGGGCGCGCTGGAGGTCTACGCGAGGAACAACCAGGCGACGATCATCTCGCCCTTCATCGTGGGCGGCGCCATGGCGCCGGTGTCCGTCGCGGGGACGCTCACGCAGGTGCTGGCCGAGATCCTCGCGGGCGTGGCCTACTCGCAGCTGGTCCGCGCCGGCGCGCCGGTCATCGCGGGCGCCTTCGTGACCTCCATAGACATGAACAGCGGCGCGCCCACCTTCGGGACGCCCGAGGCCTCCATGGTCACCTACGGGGCGGGGCAGCTGGTGCGGCGCCTCGGCCTGCCCTACCGCTCGGCGGGCGGCTTCTGCGGGTCCAAGCTGCCCGACGCCCAGGCGGCCTACGAATCGGCCAACTCGCTCGGCATGGGGCTGCTGGCGGGGGTCAACTTCATGCTCCACGCCTGCGGCTGGCTGGAAGGCGGCCTGGTCAGCTCCTACGAGAAGTTCGTCATGGACGCCGACCAGCTCGGCATCCTGCACGGCCTCGCGCGCGGGGTGGACCTGAGCGAGAACGGGCAGGCCATGGACGCCATCCGCGAGGTCGGGCCCGGTTCGCACTACCTGGGGTCCGCCCACACCCAGGCCAACTTCAAGGACGCCTTCTGGCGCTCGGAGCTCCTCGACTACAAGCCCTTCGAGACCTGGGAGGAGGAGGGCGCGCGCGACACGCAGGCGCTGGCCTCGATTCGCGTCCGGCGGCTTCTGGACGCCTACCAGCCCCCCCCGCTCGACGAGGGCGTGGCCGAATCGCTGGCCGACTACGTGGCGCGCAAGAAGGCGGCCGTGCCGGACGCCTTCCTCTAGACCACCGTCAGCGCCGGGCGCGTCGCGGCGCGCAGGACGCGCGCCTCGCCCAGGAGCGCGATCAGGAGCGCCACGTGCCGCGAGGCCGAGTAGGCCGCGCCCACGCCGCGACGGGCCGAATCGCACAGGGCCTCCTCGTCGAGCAGCCGCAGGATCGCCTCGCCCGGGCGGGGCGCCGCGGCCACGCGCAGCAGGCGCGGCAGGTGGGCCGCGCGGTCGTAGTCGTCCACGCCGAACCGCGCGGCCGTCACCAAGAGGCGCGGCCGGTCCAAGGCCGCGATCATCCCCAGCAAGTCCAGCATTCCCGTCCCCGTCGTTGCGCCGGTCCCCGATCCGGCTTGTGGCGCCACTGTGGCACAACCTTGGCGGGTGTTGCGTGTTCGGGGGGACAACCGTGCGGTGCTGCTACGTCTGTTTAGGGTTTGGAAACGAGGATGGGGGCGTCGGCCGCGTCCTTAAGGAAGCGGTAACCAATGCAACCCCAGGTTGCCCCGGCGCCAGCCTCCGGACACAGGGGGGCGGCGCGGGGCAGGATGAGGCAGGCGATGGCGAGAGGTTTGGGGCCGCACGGCCCCCAGGAGGCCGCGTTCCGGGCGGCGACGTCCCCGGAGATGGACACGCGGGCGGCGGACTGGCCCGGCTGGGTGCCGGAGGCCGCGCGCAACTACCTGGCGCACACGGAGGGGGGCCAGTCGCTCCGGGCGCTGGCGCGCGTGGCGCAGGTGCACCCCTCGACCATCCTGCGCCGCATCCGGCGCATGGAGGGGGCGCGCGACGACCCTCTCGTGGACGCGGCCCTGCGCGGCGTGGGCGAGGGCGCCGAGCGCGACGCCCTGGGCGGCGACGAGGAGGCGCTGGCGCGCGAGGCGGCGCCCACGCTGCGCCGCCTGCTGGAGCCGGGCACCATGCTGGCGGTGGCGCGCGACATGGAGATGGGGGTGGTGGTGCGCGACGGCCCCGAGGGGGAGCCGCAGCGCCTGGCGGTGGTGGAGAGGCGGCTCGCGGAGGCGCTCGCGCTGCGCGACTGGATCGCGGCGGGGGCGCCCGACGCGCGGGTGGCGCGCTACCGAATCACGGCGGCGGGCCGCGCGGCGCTGCGGCGCCTGGCCGCCGCCTCGGGGGGCATGGCGGAGGCGCCGGCCGTGTTCGTGGCGCCCCGCCCCGACGAGACCGACGACGCGCGGCTGCGGCACATGCGGTCGCTCCTGCCCGAGAGCCCGCTGCTGGCGCTGTCGCGGCGGCGCGACGGGCAGGGCGGGCCGTTCCTGCCCCGCCACCTCGTGGGGGCCGGCGAGAGGCTCCGCGAGGACTTCGACATGGCGGCCAAGGGCGACGACGGGGCGCCGGATTTGGCCGCGCTCTTGGCGGGGCGCTGGGAGGGGGGAGCGGGCAAGTCGCGCGAGGCGCGGGGCCGGGTGGCGCGCGCCCTGGCGGCGCTGGGGCCGGGGCTGGCGGACGTGGCCCTGGCCTGCGTGTGCCGTCTCGAGGGGCTCGAGAGCCTGGAGCGGCGCATGGGCTGGTCGGCGCGCTCGGGCAAGGTGGTCCTGCGCATCGCGCTCGAGCGGCTGCGGCTGCACTACGGGGAGGGGGAGCGCGACAGGATCGGCTAGGTCGCGGCGCCCCAGGCCAGCCACAGGGCGAGGAGGGCGAGGAAGAGGGCGGCGAGGCGGCGCAGGAGGCCCGGCAGCGCCGCCCCCCGCCCGCGCAGGAGGGCGCCGAGGGCGGCCCAGGCCGAGGCCACGACGACGACCAGGACGGCGAAGGCCAGGAGGTGGAGGAGGAGGGCGCCCCAGGCGGGGGCGGGGACGAGGACGAGGCCGAAGACCAGGGCCTTGGGGTTGAGCAGCGTGGTGACGGCCACGCGCCTGGCCGTGACGCTGGGGCCGGCGGCGCCCTCCTCCTCGCGCCAGAGCCGCCAGGCGAGCAGGAGCACCCAGGCGGCGGCGAGCAGGGCGAGGGCGTCGCGCGCGCCGGGCAGGCGGGCGAGCAGGGCGGCGCCCGCGAGCGACAGGGGGACGACGGTGGCGAGGTAGCCCGCGAGCTCGGCCGGGATGAGCCGGAGCGCGCCGCGCCACCCCCTCTCGGCGCCCGCGAGCGCCAGCAGCGTGTTGGTCGGCCCCGGCGTGGCGAGCAGCACGAGGATGGCGAGGGCGGTTCCGGGGAGCGTCATGGCGGCGCGGTCGCCCGTTGCCGCGCCCGGGTCAAGCCCGCCCGGCCGGGGCCGCCCCCGGGGGGGGCGGCCCCTCGGTGGCTCAGCGGATGTCGGGCTGGGCCTTGACCATGTTGGCGGGGGCCTCGTCGGCCTGGGTGACGCGGGCGCGGAAGAGGAGGCCCGCGACGATGCCGCCGAGGATCGGGGCCACGATGTAGAGCCACAGCGCGCCGAGCGCCGTCGAGCCCGAGAAGAGCGCCGGGCCGAGGGAGCGGGCGGGGTTGAGCGAGTTGCCCGACACCGAGATGCCCACGAGGTGCAGGGCCGTCAGCGTGAGCCCGATGGCGAGGCCGGCCATGGCGCCCGGGGAGGCCGCCTGCGTGGCGCCCAGGATGACGGTCACGAAGAGGAACGTCGCCAGCGTCTCGTAGACGAAGGCCGAGGTCATGGAGTAGGCGCCCCAGCCCGAGGCCGAGGCGGCGATGCCGGGGGCGGCGGGGTCGGCCGCGCCTTGGGCGATCAGCATGATGGCGAGGGCGGCGAGGATGGCGCCCACGCATTGGGCGACGACGTAGCCGGCGGCCTCGCCGGCCTCCATGCGGCCGGCCGCGACCATGCCGATGGACACCGCCGGGTTGAGGTGGGCGCCCGATATGGGGCCGAGCGAGTAGGCGGCGGCGACGATGGCCAGGCCGAAGGCGAGGCTGATGCCGAGCGTGCCGATGGAGGCGCCCATGAAGACGATGGCGCCGCAGCCGACGAAGACCAGGATGAAGGTGCCGATGACCTCGGCGATGAGCTTCTTTGACATTGTCCCCTCTGTCGCGTTTCCGCCGGGGGCTGGCTGGCAAGCGCGCCCCCGGATGGCTAGGTTGTAGCGGCCCGCCACCCATGCCCGAAGGGAAAGCGATGCGAGACCTGACGATTCCCGGCGAGCGTCACCCGGAGAAGGCGCACCGCCCCGACCAGGCGCAGCCCAGGAAGCCCGCGTGGATCAGGGTCAAGGCGCCGACCTCCGCGGGCTACCGCGAGACGGCCCGGGTGGTGCGCGAGCACCGGCTCAAGACCGTGTGCGAGGAGGCGGGCTGCCCCAACGTGGGCGAATGCTGGGCGCAGGGCCACGCGACCATGATGATCCTGGGCGACATCTGCACGCGAGGCTGCACCTTCTGCAACGTGGCCACGGGGCGGCCCGAGGCCGTGGACCCCTTCGAGCCTGGGCGGGTGGCCGACGCGGTGGCCAGGCTGGGGCTCGCCCACGTGGTCGTCACGTCCGTGGACCGCGACGACCTGGCCGACGGGGGGGCCGAGCACTTCGCGCAGACCATCCGGGCGATCCGGCGCCGCGCGCCCGGCGCCACGGTGGAGGTGCTGGTGCCGGACTTCCTGCGCTGCGGCCCCGAGGCGCTGGAGACGGTGATCGCCGCGCGCCCGGACGTGTTCAACCACAACTTGGAGACGGTTCCGGGCCTCTACCCGGAGGTGCGGCCGGGGGCGCGCTACTTCGCGTCCTTGCGACTCCTGCAGCGGGCCAAGGAGCTGTGGGGCGGCGCCTTCACCAAGTCGGGCATCATGGTGGGACTGGGGGAGGACCGGCAGGCGGTCCTTCAGGTCATGGACGACATGAGGGCGGCGGGAGTCGATTTCCTGACGATCGGCCAATACCTCCAGCCGACGCCCAAGCACCACCACGTGGACCGCTTCGTGACGCCCGAGGAGTTCGCGGACTACGAGCGGGCGGCCTGGGGCAAGGGGTTCCTGATGGTGTCGGCGAGCCCGCTCACGCGGTCGAGCTACCACGCGGGGGCGGACTTCGCGCGGCTGCGCGCCGCGCGGGAGGCGCGGCTGGCCTAGGGGCTACAGCGACCCCGCGATCAGCCCCGCCACCGCCGGGCCGTCCACGCCGAGCGCGACCAGCACCGGGGGCCGGCCCTTGAAGTCCGCCGCGGGCATGTCGTTGCGGCGGCTCACCACCCAGGTCTTGCCGCGTCCGAGGCCGGCCAGCTCCACCCGCAGCGGCATGACGCGGGTCTCGAAGAGCTGGGGCGCCAGCAGGTAGGACAGGGCGGCGGCGTCGTGGGCCATGAGGCCGTCGATGCCGTCCCATCTCTTGTAGAAGGCCCGGTAGAAGGGCACCGCGCGGGAGAGGAGGTCCGAGGCCGCGGCCATGCGGGCCAGGTGGTCGGGGCCGAGGATGACGCGCTCGGTGACGTCGAGGCCGATCATCGTCACGTCCCAGGGGAAGCCGAACACGATCTCGGCGGCCTCGGGGTCGTTGAAGATGTTGGCCTCGGCGGCGGGCGTGACGTTGCCCGGCGCGAGGGCCGCGCCGCCCATGACCACGACCGCCTTGAGCGCGCGGGCCGCGTCGGGGCGGGCGCGGGCCAGGAGGGCCACGTTGGTGAGCGGCCCCACGGCGAGCAGAGTGACCTCGCCCGGGTGCGCGAGGGCCTCGCGCGCGAGGAGGTCGAGGGCGGGGAGGTCGGCGGGGCGGTCGTCCTCGGGGGACCGCTCGACGCCGCCGTCGCCCAGGCCGTCCCGGCCGTGGACGACCGCCGCGCCGCCGTGGAACCTCCCCACCAGCGGCCCCTCGGCGCCGCCGCCCAGGGGGAGGTCGGGGCGGCCGCCGTGGCGCAGGATCGTGCGGGCGTTGCGCGTGCAGGTGGCCAGGGGGGCGTTCCCGAAGACGGTGGTGACGCCCAGCAGGTCCAGCCCTGGGCTGCGCAGCGCCATGAGGAGGGCCACCGCGTCGTCCACGCCCGGGTCGCAGTCCATGAGGAGCTTCATGGGCGCTTGGTGGCCCCAAGCGGCAGCCCGGTCAACCGCCGCCCACGGCCGGCACGGCCTTGACGTAGGCGGCGATGGCGGCGCGGTCCTCGGCCGGGAGGCGCGAGGTGCTGTTGGCGATGACCTCGGCCATGGTGCCGCCGGCGACGTCGAAGTCGGGCGTGAAACCCGTGGCGAGGTAGGTGGCGATGTCGGCGGCCGTCCAGTCGAGCGAGCCGGGGTCTATGCCGGGGATGCGGCCCTCGCCCGAGGGGTTGGGGGCGCCCGAGAGCCAGGCGTCGGTGCGAAGCCCGCCCAGGGCGTTGCGCGGCGTGTGACACTGGGCGCAGTGGACCATGGCCTCGGCCAGGTAGCGGCCGCGCTCGACCTGGGGATCGAGGTCGCCCTGCAGGACCCATTCGTCGCGCAGGAAGAGGAGCTTCCAGGCGCCGAGCGCGCGGCGGATGCTGAAGGGGAAGCCCACGTCGTTGGGCACGTTCGCCGCGTCCGAGGGCGGCAGCGTGCGCAGGAAGGCCACGATGTCGGCCACGTCCTGCGGCTCGGCCTTGACGTAGGAGGTGTAGGGCAGGGCGGGGTAGAGGTGCTGGCCCTCGCGGCCCACGCCGCGCATGACGGCGTTCATGACCTCCGCGTCCGACCAGTCGCCGATGCCCTGGGGCGAGGGCGAGATGTTGGGGGCGCGGAAGGTGCCGAAGGCGGTCACGAAGGCCCTGCCGCCCGACAGGACGGGGGCGTCGGAGGGCGCGGCCCCCTCGGCCGCGTGGCAGGAGGCGCAGCCGGCGGCGGCGAAGAGCGTGGCGCCGCGCGCGGCGTCCCCCGCGAGCGAGGCCTGGGCGGCGGGCAAGGGGTCGGGCGCGGTCAGCGCCCAGGCGGCGGCGGCGCCCAGGAGGGCGAGGGCCGCCGCCCCGAGGAGCCGGCGCATCTCAGCCCTGGGGGGCGCGGTAGACCTGGTGGCAGCCGGCGCAGGAGGCGCCCACGGGGCCGAGGGCGGCCTGGAGTGAGGCGAGGTCGGTCCCCGCCGCCGCCTGCATGGCGGTGGCCGCGTCCACGAGCGCCTGATGCTTGGCCTGGAAGTCGGCCATGTTCTCCCAGATGGCGGGCAGGGCCGCGCTGTCGGCGATCTCGCCCTGGGCGGAGCCCTGGGGCCACATGACGGCCCAGTCGGGGCTCGCGGCGTTGGCGAGCAGCGCGTCGGCGGCCTCCCGGGCCGCGGCCGCGTCGTAGGCGACCTGGCCCTGGGCCATCCCGCCCAGGGTGCGCAGCGCCTCCCCGAAGGCCTTCATGTGGCCCTGGCGGGCGTCGCGGGCGACCTCCGGGGCCATCATGTCCTGCGCCACGGCGAGCGTGCCCGCCGCCAGGGCCGCGCCCGCCAGGAGCGCGAGGGTGAAGCGGGCCATGGGAACCTCCGGGGCTGCGGCCGATGGGGGCAGGCTAGCCGAGGCACCGCCCGCGCTCCTATCGAAAAATCGCGGGAGGGGGGTGCGACGGTGTCGCGGAGGGGGCGCGCGCTGGACGACCCTCGGGCCGCGCCCTATCCGTGGAGGGCGGCGGCGGAGGGGGCACGGCGATGACCGAGGACGAGGCGCGGGCGGAGCTGGCGCGCCTGGCCGCGCGGCTCGCCGAGGCCAACGACGCCTACCACGCCAAGGACGCGCCCGTGATGACGGACGCGGACTACGACGCGATGAAGCGCGACAACGCCGCCATCGAGGCGCGCTTCCCCCATCTCAAGCGCGCCGACTCGCCCAGCGAGCAGGTGGGCCATGCCCCGGCCGAGGGCTTCGGCAAGGTGGTCCACGAGATCCCCATGCTGAGCCTCGCCAACGAGTTCACCCCCGAGGGCGTCCGCGAGTTCGACGCCCGCGTGCGGCGCTTCCTGGGGCTGCCGCCGGAGGCGCCGCTCCCCTACGTCGCCGAGCCCAAGATAGACGGGCTGTCCTTGTCCCTGCGCTACGAGGGCGGGAGGCTGGTGCGGGCGGCCACGCGCGGCGACGGGGCCGTGGGCGAGGACGTCACCGCCAACGCGCGCACCGTGGCGGACATCCCGCAGGCGCTCGCGGCGCCCTTCCCGGAGGTGCTGGAGGCGCGCGGCGAGGTCTACATGAGCCACGCGGACTTCGCCGCGCTCAACGCGCGCGCGGAGGGAGGGCGCAGCTTCGCCAACCCCAGGAACGCCGCCGCCGGGTCGCTGCGCCAGCTCGACGCGCGCGTCACGGCCGGCCGGCCCCTGCGCTTCTTCGCCTATTCCTGGGGCGTCCTGAGCGGGCCGCTGGCCGACACGCAGTGGGGCTCGCTGCGACGGCTCGCGGCGCTGGGGTTCAAGGTCAACCCCTTGGCCACGCTCTGCGACGGGCCCGAGGCTCTGGTCGCCTACCACGAGAGGGTCGGGGCGGAGAGGGCGGCGCTGGGCTACGACATTGACGGCGTGGTCTACAAGGTGGACGACCTCGGGTTGCAGCGGCGGCTGGGGTTCCGCTCCACCACGCCGCGCTGGGCGGTGGCGCACAAGTTCTCGGCCGAGACGGCCTGGACGCGGCTCCTCGCCATCCAGATCAACGTCGGGCGCACGGGGGCCTTGGCGCCGCTGGGCAAGCTCCAGCCCGTGACCGTGGGGGGCGTGGTCGTGTCCAACGCCACGCTGCACAACGAGGACTACATCGCGGGGCGCTCCAGCGTGACGGGGGAGCCCATCCGGGGCGGGGCCGACCTGCGGGTGGGCGACCGGGTGGAGGTGCGGCGCGCGGGCGACGTGATCCCCCAGATCGTCGCCGTGGACCCGTCCCGCCGCGACCCCGACAGCCGGTCCTACGCGTTCCCGACACGCTGCCCCCGCTGCGGGTCCGAGGCCGTGCGCGAGGCGGGCGACGCCGTGCGCCGCTGCACCGGGGGCCTGGCCTGCCCGGCGCAGGCGGTCGAGAAGCTCAAGCACTTCGTGTCCCGCAACGCCTTCGACATCGAGGGCCTGGGCATCAAGCAGGTCGAGATGTTCTTCGACGACCCGGTCCTGCCCATCAAGGAGCCCGCCGACATCTTCACCCTGGAGGCGCGCGACGCGGCCAACCCGGAGCGGCTGAAGGACCGGCTGGGCTACGGAGAGACCAGCGCGGGCAACCTGTTCCGCGCGATCGAGGCGCGCCGGCGCATCGCGCTGCCGCGGCTGATCTTCGCCCTGGGCATCCGGCACGTGGGTGAGGTGGCGGCGGCGGACCTCGCGCGTCACTACGGACGCTGGGAGGCCCTGGTGGCGGCGCTGGACCTGGCCCGGCCCGCGGCGCTCGCGCATCGGGCGGCGGACGCGGCCGAGGCGGCGGAGCGGGCCGAGGCCAGGGCCGAGGGGCGCCGCGCGAGGGTGTCCGCCGTGCGCGAGGCGGCCGCGTCCGGGGTGCCCGAGCCCGCGCGGGAGGCCTGGCGCGAGCTCGTGACCTCCGACGGCATCGGGCCGGTCGTGGCGCTGTCGCTCTCGGACGCCCTGGCGAGCGCGCCGGAGAGGGCCGCCATCGAGAGGCTGGTGGCGCACCTGACGATCCTGCCGCCCGAGCGGCGCGCGGCCCTGAGCCCCGTGGCGGGCCAGACGGTGGTGTTCACGGGGACGCTCGAGCGCATGACGCGGGCCGAGGCGAAGGCGCGGGCCGAGGCCCTGGGCGCCAAGGTGGCTGGGTCGGTGTCGGCCAGGACCGACCTGGTCGTCGCCGGCCCCGGGGCCGGGTCCAAGGCCAAGGACGCGGAGAGGCTGGGGGTCCGGGTGATCGGCGAGGACGCCTGGCTCGCGCTGATCGGGGCGGCATGACCGGGCGCGAGGAGGGCGGCGCGCGGCCCGAGGTGCTGTGGCCCCTGTTCGGGACGCTCGACGGCATCAAGGGGGTCGGCCCCAAGACGGCGGAGGCCCTGGCGGCGGCGGGGCTGGGGCGGCCGCGCGACCTCCTCCTGGCGCTGCCGGTGGCCGGGATGGACCGGCGGCTGCGCGGCTCCATCCGCGAGGCGAGCCTGCCCGCGACGGTCACCGTGCTGGTGACGGTCGAGAGCCACAGGCCGCCGCGCGGGCCGGGCAAGCCTCACGTCGTGGTGGTCAGGGACGCGCAGACCTCGTTCCAGATGGTGTTCTTCCACCCCAAGGGGGGTTGGCCCGCCTCGGCGCTGCCCGTGGGCGCGCGGCGCGTGGTCTCGGGCAAGGTGGAGCTCTACGACGGGGTGGGGCGCATGACCCACCCCGACTTCATGCTGGAGGAGGGGGAGGCGGGCGGCATCCCCGCCTTCGAGCCGGTCTATCCCCTGGCGCAGGGGCTCACGCAGAAGGTCATGTGGAAGGCGACGCGGGGCGCGCTCGGGCGGGCGCCGGACCTGCCCGAATGGGCGGACCCGGCGCTGGTGGCGCGCGAGGGCTGGCCCGCCTGGCGCGAGGCGCTGCGCGCCGCCCACGCGCCGGGGACGTTCGCCGACCTGGCCATGGACGCGCCGGCGCGCGAGCGGCTGGCCTACGACGAGCTGCTCGCGCACCAGCTCGCGCTGGCCCTGTCGCGGCAGGTGACGCGGCGGGGCAAGGGCCGCCCGACGATAGGCGACGGGCGGCTCAGGCGGCGCGTGCTGGCGGCGCTGCCCTACCTGCCGACGGGCGCGCAGCTGCGCGCGCTCGACGAGATCGCGGCGGACATGGCCGGCGGGCGGCGCATGAGCCGACTCCTGCAGGGCGACGTGGGCAGCGGCAAGACGCTGGTGGCGCTCCTGGCCCTGCTGATCGCGGTGGAGGCGGGCGGGCAGGGCGCGCTGATGGCGCCGACCACCATCCTGGCCTTCCAGCACCTCGACGGCATCCGCCCACTCGCGGAGGCGGCCGGCGTGCGCGTGGAGGCGCTCACGGGGCGCGACGCGGGCGCGGGCCGGGCCGCCAAGCTGCGCGACCTGGCGGAGGGGCGCATCGGCATCCTGGTGGGCACGCATGCCTTGTTCCAGGCGGGCGTGGAGTTCGCCGACCTGCGGCTCGCGGTGGTGGACGAGCAGCACCGCTTCGGCGTGGCCCAGCGCATGGAGCTGGGCGCCAAGGGCGAGGCGGCGGACGTGCTGGTGATGACGGCCACGCCGATCCCGCGCTCGCTCGCGCTCGCGCAGTACGGGCACATGGACGTGTCGGTCCTGGACGAGAAGCCGCCGGGGCGGCTGCCCATCAAGACCGCGCTGGTCGGCGCCGAGCGGATCATGGAGGTGGTCGAGTCCCTCCGGCGCGCCGTGGCGGCGGGGCGGCAGGCCTACTGGGTGTGCCCCCTGGTCGAGGAAAGCGAGGTGCTGGACCTGACGGCGGCGCAGGAGCGGTTCGTGATGCTGCGCGCGGCGCTGGGCGAGGGGAGCGTGGGCCTCGTGCATGGCCGGCTCCCGCCGGCCGACAAGGACGCGGCCATGGCGCGGTTCAAGCGGGGCGAGACGGGCGTGCTGGTGGCCACGACCGTCATCGAGGTGGGCGTGGACGTGCCCAACGCCACCGTCATGGTGATCGAGCGCGCCGAGAGCTTCGGGCTCGCGCAGCTCCACCAGCTGCGCGGGCGGGTCGGGCGGGGGGAGGGGGCCTCGACCTGCGTGCTCCTCTACGAGCCGCCCCTGGGGGAGACGGCTCGGCGGCGGCTCATGCTGCTGCGCGAGTCGGAGGACGGGTTCAGGATCGCCGAGGAGGACCTGGCGATCCGGGGGGCCGGCGACGTGATCGGGACCGCGCAGTCAGGCCTGCCGCGCTTCCGCATCGCCGACCTGGAGCGTCAGGCGGGGCTCATGGCCGTGGCGCAGGCCGACGCGCGCAACCTCCTGGAGCAAGACCCCAGGCTGGACGGGGCGCGGGGGCGGGCGGCGCGTCTGCTCCTGTGGCTCATGGAGGGCGAGAAGGCCATCCGGCTGGCGAAGGTGGGCTGAGTTCCCAGAAAGTTCTGGACAGGCCCTTGCCGGTATGCGAACAAATCGGCAACGAAGCGTGAGCGATGAGGGAACGCCATGAGGAGCCGCTGGGACGTGATCGAGGACGCGCTGGGTGCCGCGTCGCTGATGGTCCTGCTGCTCGGGGGCCTCGCGCTGCCGCACCTGATCTGAGCCTGCCTGGCGTCCCGCGCCGGTCCGCGCCCCCGTCCACGGGGCCTTGGGGATGCCCTCCCCGATCGCGGGTCCGGGTCCCTCGCGGGAGGCCTCACTGGCCGCCGCCGGCCCCAGCCGCGGCGGCCTTTTTCCTTTGCGCCTCCGCCACGGCCTCGGCGGCGGCCTCCAGCGCCAGCATGATGCTGGCGTGGCGGTTGGGGTGGGCGCGGGCGACCTCCAGGGCGGAGAGGGCCGCGAAGGGGCCGCTGGGCGCGGGGCCGCCCGCGAGCATGGCGCGCAGGCCGTCGCGGGCCTCCGTCACCTCGGCGGCGGTGCGCCCGGGCAGGGCGCGGCCCACGACGGAGGCGGCCGCCTGGCCCAGCGCGCAGGCGCGCACCTCCTGGGCGAAGTCGGCGACGACCTCGCCGTCGAGGCGCACGTGCACGGTGACGGTGGAGCCGCAGACGGGGGAGCGGCGGGTGGCGGAGGCGTCGGGGGCGTCGAGGCGCCCCAGGCGCGGGATGTCGGCGGCGAGCGCCAGGAGGCGCTGGGAGTAGAGGGCCAGGAGGTCGGCGTCGGACACTTGGGGCCTCGCGCGGGATGGCCTAGGTAGGGCGCCGCCCCTCCCGGGCGCAAGGAGCCCGCCATGGACGTCACGGCGCTGCGATACGACGAGCGGGGCCTCGTGCCGGCGGTGGCGCAGGACGCCGGGACGGGCGAGGTGCTGATGCTGGCGTGGATGACCCGGGAGAGCCTCGGGATCACGCTGCGGACGGGGCGCGTGACCTACTGGAGCCGCTCGCGGGGCGAGCTGTGGGAGAAGGGGGCGACCTCGGGGCACAGGCAGCGGCTGGTGGAGGCGCGCGCGGACTGCGACGGGGACGCGGTGCTCTTGCGGGTGGAGCAGGTGGGGCCGGCCTGCCACACGGGGGCGCGGAGCTGCTTCTTCGAGGGGCTCGTGGCGGGCTGAAGCCCGCCCTACGGGGCGAGCGACGGGTCGAGGCCGACCATGCGGCGGATGTCGGCGGGGGTCGCGCCCTCCTCGCGGAACTTGCGGATGGCCTTGGCGTCCTCGCGCTTGGCGAGCCTGCGGCCGCGTTCGTCGCGGATCAGCTTGTGGTGGTGGTAGGTGGGAGTGGGCAGGCCGAGGAGGCGCTGCAGGACGACGTGGATCTTGGTGGCCTCGAAGAGGTCGTTTCCGCGGACCACGTGGGTGATGCCCTGGGCGGCGTCGTCGAGGACCACGGAGAGGTGGTAGGAGGTGCCCCACGCTCTGCGGGCGAGGACCACGTCGCCTGCCGCGCGGACCATGTCGCCGGGGTCCACGACGATCTCGCCGGTCTCGCCATCGGGTCCCACGCCGGTCTCGCGGAAGCCGAGCTGCCCTAGGGCTTGCGCGGCCCGCCCCATGTCGAGGCGTAGGGCCACGGCGTCCGGGTCCGGCATCTCGCCGCGCGGCTCGGACCGGCAGGTGCCCGGATACACGACGCCATCGGGGCCGATCGGGGGCTCCGCGCCTTCCTGCGGCGCGGAGAGGGCGGAGAGGACGTCGCCGCGCGTGCAGGTGCAGGCGAAGAGCAACCCGCGACCCCAGAGGTCGGCGAGGGGGGCGTCGGTGGCCTCCAGGCGCTCCGACTGCCGCACCACCGGCTCGGTCCAGCACAGCCCCAGCCATTCCAGGTCCACGTAGATTTGCCGTTCCCACTCGGGCTTCGAGCGCTGCCGGTCGATGTCCTCGATGCGCAGGAGCCACTCGCCCCCTTCCGCCATCGCCATGTCGAAGCCCAGCATCGCCGAGTAGGCGTGGCCGAGGTGCAAGGGGCCCGTGGGGGAGGGCGCGAAGCGCGTGCGGAAGGTCACTCGGCGGCCTGCGCCCGGGGGGCGCCCAGCCAGGCCAGCCAGTCCTCCTTGGCGCGGTCCGTGTAGCCCTTGTAGCGGTCGGCGCGGCCCTTTCTTCCGCCCCTCGCCTCGGGGAGCGGGGCGAAGAGGCCGAAGTTGACGTTCATGGGCTGGAATGTCGCGGCCTCCGCGCCTCCCGTGACGTGGTGGAGAAGCGCGCCCACGGCCGTGCTGGGGGGCGGCGGGGCGGGCGCCTCCCCTCGCGCCTCCGCCGCCGCGAGGCGCCCGGCGAGCATCCCCATGGCGGCGCTCTCCACGTAGCCCTCGACGCCCGTGATCTGGCCCGCGAAGCGCAGGTGCGGGGCGCTGCGGAGCCTGAGCGCGCCGTCCAGCAGCGTGGGCGAGTTGATGAAGGTGTTGCGGTGGATGCCGCCCAGGCGGGCGAAGGCCGCGTCACGAAGCCCCGGGATGGTGCGGAACACCTCCGCCTGCGCGCCGTGCCTCATCTTGGTCTGGAAGCCCACGATGTTGTAGAGTGTGCCCAGCGCGTTGTCGCGGCGGAGCTGCACGACGGCATAGGGCTTTTCGTGCGGCCTATGCGCGTTCGTCAGTCCGACCGGCTTCATGGGGCCGAAGCGCAGCGTCTCGCGGCCCCTCTCTGCCATGACCTCGATGGGCAGGCAGCCGTCGAAGTAGCCCGCCGTCTCGCCCTCGCGGAACTCGGTCTTGGGGGCCGCCAGGAGGGCGTCGATGAACCTCTCGTACTCCTCGCGCGTCAGGGGGCAGTTGAGGTAGGCCGTGCGCTCCTCCTCCGTCTCGCCCTTGTCGTAGCGGGACTGGCGCCAGGCGACACTCATGTCCACGGTCTCGGCGTGGACGATGGGGGCGATGGCGTCGAAGAAGGCGAGCGCCTCGGCCCCGGTCGCCGCCCGGATGCTCTCGGCGAGCGCCCCGGAGGTGAGGGGGCCGGTGGCGACGATCCAGGCGCCGTCCGTGGGGAGCGCCGTCACCTCCTCCTCGACCACCTCGATCAGCGGATGCGCCCGGATTGCGGCCGTCACGTCGCGTGCGAAGCCCTCGCGGTCCACGGCCAGCGCGCCGCCGGCGGGCAGGCGGTGCCGGGCGGCCATCTCCATGACGAGCGAGCCCGCCGCGCGCATCTCCCAGTGGAGGAGGCCGACCGCGTTCCTCTCGTCGTCGTCCGAGCGGAAGGAGTTGGAGCAGACCATCTCGGCCAGCTCCCCCGTGCGGTGCGCGAAGGTCGCCACGCGGGGCCGCATCTCGTGGATGACGCTGGGGACGCCCTCGCGGGCGAGGGCCCAGGCGGCCTCGACCCCGGCCATGCCGCCGCCGACGATGTGGACCTTCATGGGGCGCCTCCGCGTCAGGCGCCCCGTTTAGCGTCGGGCGGGCCGGGCGGGAAGGCTCAGAAGCCCGACACCACGTCGAAGAGGCTGCGCGAGCCGAAGGTGGTGCCGCCCGACGGCCCCAGCCCGATGCGCGCGCCCAGCGTCACGAAAGTCTCCCCGTCCGATGTGCCCGCCGACTCGGCGCCGAGCCGGCCGACCTGCGCGTAGAGCGCCGGGCCCGCGCCCATGCGGTACTCGGCGCCGACCGCGAGGCGGCCCAGGTTGGCCTCGTCCGAGCGCAGCATCGCGCCCTGGGCCGTGAGCGAGAAGGCCGAGGCGATGTCGTAGGCGCCCTCGAAGCCCAGGAGCGTGCCGTCGAAGTCGCCGCCCGAGGCCTGCGCCACGAAGGCCTCGCCCCCGGCCATGCCCCAGGAGGAGCCGGCCTCGAGGCCGTAGACGTCCACGTCGCCGTCCACGCCGCCCGCCGTGATGCGGTCGCGCGAGTAGAAGCCCGCGACCGACGCCATCGCGAAGGCGTCGTAGAGCGCGTGCACGGTGAGGGTGCGCGAGTCGAGGTCCACCGTCCGCGAGGCGTTGAAGGACAGGTCGGCCTGCACGGCCAAGGGGCCGAAGACGCCCATCTCGACGCTGGCGCGGTAGTTGGTTTCGCCTACGCCGAGGTCGTCGGTGTAGCCGAGGATCTCGGCCGAGAGCTCGGCCCCCCGGAAGTCCTGGGCGGCCGCCGCGCCCGCCGCCGCGACGGCCAAAGCCGCCAGCCCGATCCTGCCCATGATGCCCTCATCCGCCCCGCGGCGCTCGCGGCCGCCTCCGCCCAGGGTCGCGCGCCGGGACCCGGGCGGGCAAGCGGGGTCGGACGGGAGGACCGGCGCGGGTGGCGCCGGGGCCACGGGACTCGGCGGCCTCCCGCTACTCCCCGACCTCGCTCTCGGCGACGAGCGCCACCGACACGACGGCCTCGTCCTCGGCGGTCTCGAAGACCTTGACGCCGCCCGCCCCGCGCGAGCGGAAGCTGATGCCGTCCACGGGCACGCGGATGGACTGGCCCGCGTCCGTCACCAGCATGACCTGGTGGTGCGGCTCCACGGGGAAGGCCGCCACGATGGGGCCCGGGTCGCGGCCCCGCCGCTCGCTGAGATCCATCGCCAGCACGCCGATGCCGCCCCGCCCGCGCACGGGGTAGTCGTGCGAGGAGGTCAGCTTGCCCATGCCGCCGCGCGTGACCGTCAGGATGAGGTCCTCGGAGGCGGACATCTCGGCGTAGCGCTCCTGGGCGATGGCGCCGGCCACCACGTCCTCCTCGTCGCCCGCCTCGTCCTCCCCGGCCTCGTCGGACAGGTCGCCCATGACGGCGCGGCGCATCTTGAGGTAGGCCGCGCGCTCCTCGGAGGTGGCGTCGAAGTGGCGGATGACGGCCATGGAGACCACGTGGTCGCTGTCGTCGCGCAAGCCGATGCCGCGCACGCCGGTCGAGGCGCGGCTCTGGAACACGCGCAGGTCGGTGACGGGGAAGCGGATGGCGCGGCCGTGGTCGGTGACCAGGAGCACGTCGTCGGCCTCCGAGCAGATGGCGACGTTGACGAGCCGCGTGCCCTCGGGGAGCTTCATGGCGATCTTGCCGTTGCGGCGCACGTCCACGAAATCCGAGAGCGCGTTGCGCCGCACGTCGCCGGTGGAGGTGGCGAAGACGACCTGCAGCTCGTCCCAATGGTCCTCGGGGCGGTCTATGGGAAGGATGGCGGCCACGCCCACACCCGCGCCGATGGGCAGCAGGTTGTTGATGGGCCTCCCCTTGGCCGTGCGGCCCGCCAGCGGCAGGCGCCAGCACTTGAGCTGGTAGGCCATGCCGTCGGGCGTGAAGAACAGGAGCGGCGTGTGCGTGTTGGCCACGAACAGGCGCGTCACCACGTCCTCGTCCTTGGTGGCCATGCTGCTGAGGCCCTTGCCGCCGCGCCGCTGGCTGCGGAACTCGGAGAGCGGCGTGCGCTTGATCCAGCCCGAGGCGGTGACGGTGACGACCATGTCCTCGCGCTCGATGAGGTCCTCGTCCTCCAGGTCGGCGGCCCATTCGGTGATGGCCGTGCGGCGGGGGACGGCGAAGGCGTCGCGCACGGCGCGCAGCTCCTCGGCGATGATGGCCTGGATGCGCTCGCGGGAGGCGAGGATGGCGAGGTGGTCCTTGATGCGCCCGGCCAGGTCCTCCAGCTCGTCCGTCACCTCCCGGACGCCCAGCTGCGTGAGGCGCTGGAGGCGCAGGTCGAGGATGGCGCGCACCTGCTCGTCCGACAGGCTGTAGGTGCCGTCCTCGTTGACCGGGTGGAGCGGGTCGTCGATGAGGCGCAGGAAGGGCGCGATGTCGCCGGCGGGCCAGCGGCGGGCCATGAGGCTCTCGCGCGCCTCGGCGCCGTCGCGGGAGGCGCGGATGGTGGCGACGACCTCGTCCACGTTGGAGACCGCGACGGCGAGGCCGCAGAGGATGTGGGCGCGCTCGCGGGCACGGCGCAGCTCGAACGCCGTGCGGCGGGCGACCACCTCCTCGCGGAAGTCGAGGAAGGCGGCGAGGAAGGACCGCAGGGAGAGCGTCTCGGGCTTGCCGCCGTTGAGCGCCAGCATGTTGCAGGCGAAGTTGGTCTGCATGGGCGTGAAGCGCCAGAGCTGGTTGAGGACCACCTCGGGGGTCGCGTCGCGCTTGAGCTCGATGACGACGCGCACGCCGTCGCGGTCGCTCTCGTCCTGGACGTGGTGGACGCCCTCCACGCGCTTGTCGCGCACCGCCTCCGCGATGCGCTCGATCATGGCGGCCTTGTTGACCTGGTAGGGGATGGAGTCGACGATGATCGCCTCGCGGCCCCGCACCGTCTCGGGGCGCGTGGTGGCGCGCATGGTGATGGAGCCGCGGCCCTCCAGGTAGGCCCTGCGCGCGCCCGACCGCCCCATGATCTGGCCGCCGGTGGGGAAGTCGGGGGCCGGCACGTAGGCGATGAGGTCCTCCGAGGTGAGGTCGGGCTCCCGGATCAGGGCCAGCGTGGCGTCTATGACCTCGCCCAGGTTGTGGGGCGGGATGTTGGTGGCCATGCCGACGGCGATGCCGCCGGCGCCGTTGACCAGGATGTTGGGGAAGCGCGCGGGGAGCACCGTGGGCTCCTGGCGCTCGTTGGCGTAGTTGGGGACGAAGTCCACCGTGTCCTTCTCGATGTCCTCCAGCAGGTGGACGGCGATGCGGTCCAGGCGCGATTCGGTGTAGCGGTAGGCGGCCGGCGGGTCGCCGTCCATGCTGCCGAAGTTGCCCTGGCCGTCTATCAGCGTCGCGGACATGGAGAAGTCCTGGGCCATGCGCACCAGGGCCTCGTAGACCGCCGAGTCGCCGTGGGGGTGGTAGCGGCCCATGACGTCGCCCACGGCGGTGGCGCACTTGCGGTAGGGCTTGTCGTGGCGCTGGCCGTTCTCCCACAGCGTGTAGAGGATGCGCCGGTGCACGGGCTTGAGCCCGTCGCGCAGGTCGGGGATGGCGCGCGAGACGATGGTGCTCATCGCGTAGACGAGCATCGAGGTCTTCATCTCCTCGGCGATGGAGACGGTCGGGGTCCGGGCGCCGCCCTCAGGCGGTGTGGTGTCGCGGTCGCTCATGACGGGGGGCGGTCCCAAGATCGTGCTGGTCCTGTGCTATATAGGCGCAAGGGCTTGTGGCGCAAGGTCGGGGGCGGGGCTGGCAGCGCCCTGGGGGGAGTGCCAACAGATTGCGTTCATTGACTTTTCAGCCTTTCGTGCTCGACTCCGTCCCAGGGAGGTCAGGAGGCGCGAGCAGGAGGCGATTCCCATGGGGCAACGACCCACTTCGGAGACCGAGATGATGCTGCAGGGCTACGGCCTCACCACGGCGGAGTTCTTCTACCGGATGCCGGACCACCGGCACGTGCTCAACAGCTTCACGTGGCAGGACTACGACCTGGCGCCCGACCATCCGCGGCTGTTCCAGATGATCGAGTTCTGGCAGCGCGAGATCGAGGGGCCGCTGCATTCGGTGCGCTTCACGCACCGCAAGATGCTGGCGGCGGGGCGCTGGACGCATCAGGTGGGCGAGTTCCGGTATCATTAGGCGGGGTCCTTGTCGGGGCGCGTCCTCGGCGCGCGGCTGGGGCTGAGCGGCCCCCCGGGGGGGGCCCACCTGCGGGATCGGCGGTCCCTGGGGCGGGGCGGGCCCCGGGGGTGCCGTGGCCCCCGAGGGCGGGCCCGAGTCGGCCCGCGTGGGGAGAGGATGCGCCCGGGATGGTTGACGAAGCGTGACGGCACCGCGCGGTGGGGGGCCTCCTCGCGCAACGGGTGGAGGGGGGCCCTGCCCCCCGCCTTCGGCTCCCCCCGGGATGCTTGAGGCCAGAAGAGAGACAGGCCGCCTGTCTTCTGGCCTCAAGCATCCCGGGGGGTGAGGCCCGGAGGGCCGAGGGGGGCGGAGCTCCCCCGGCGACCCCCGGGGCCAGGCGCCTCAGAGCCCGTTGGCGCGCCTGACGAAGTCTATCAGGTGCGGCATGTAGTCCTCCGGCCCGTCGCCGCCCATCGCCAGCGCGGCGCGGTAGCTGAGCTTGGCGGCGTTGGCCATGGGCACGGCGACCTTGGCGGCGGCGGCCATGGAGTCCGCGTAGGTCAGGTCCTTGTGGGCGTTGGCGAGGGTGAACTTGTGGGCGTCGCGGTCGCCTTCGATCGCGTAGCCGCGCCAGGACTGGTAGAAGCCGCAGTCCATGCGGCCGCCCTGGATGACCCGGTCGAAGGTGGCGGCGTCTATGCCCGCCTTCTCGGCCAGGGTGAGCGCCTCGGCGTAGAGGGCGCCGTAGCCGATCGAAAGCAGGTTGTTGATGAGCTTCATGCGGTGGCCGGCGCCGGGGCCGCCGACGCGCAGGACGCGGGCGCAGAAGGTCTGGAGGATCGCCTCGGCGCGCGGCCAGTCCATGTCGGTCGCGCCCACGAAGGCGTCCAGCGTGCCCGCGAAGGCGTCCTTGGGCGTCCGGCCGAGCGGGGCGTCCACCAGGGAGACCTTGAGGGGGTGCAGCTCGGCGCCCAGGCGCTCGGTCACGGCGGGGTCGGAGGTGGTGGTGTCCACGACGAGGGAGCGCGGCCTCAGGTGGGGCCTCATCGCCTGGATGACGGATTCGACCTGGGGCGCGGCGGTCAGGCAGAGGATGACCACGTCCGAGGACTCGGCCAGGGCCTGGAGGGTGGGGGCCTCGGTGGCGCCCTTGGCCACGAGGTCGTCCACGGCCTCGCGGCGGCGGTGGGCGATGACCGCGAGGGGGTAGCCCTTGGTGACGAGGTTGTGGGCCATGCCGTGGCCCATCCAGCCCACGCCCACGAATCCGATGCGTTCCATGCCGCCCTCCCGCGCCGCGCCCGGCATCACCCTCTGCGACCGCGCCGCCACGATCCAGCCCCATGCGGCCGCCGGCCGCACCTTCCCCGTCGCCGAATCGGCCCCGCCTGCGCAACCTGGGGAGGAACGTCCCATCGGGAGCCGCCATGATGTCCCCCGCGCGACCTATCCTGATCGCCGCCCTGCTCGCGGCTCCCGTGCCGGCCTCGGCGGAGGCGCCCGCGACGACGGCGGAGTCGGTGGTCGCGTCCTTCTACGACGCCCTGGAGGCGGGCGACGAGGCCGAGTTGCGCCAGGCCCTGGCCCCCGGCTGGAGCCTCACCCAGAGCGTCACTGGGCGGGACCCGCTGGGCCCGTCCGAGGCGATCGCCCGCACCGCCGCCTTCGATCTGTCCATCGAGAGCGCGGCTGTGGCGGGCGACATGGTGGCGGTGCAGCTGCACGTCCAGGACGCGGCGGGCAACGCCTACCAGGTCGTGCACCTGCACGAGATCGGCCCGGACGGCCGCATCCTGCGGAGCTGGCGGACGCAGGTCCTGGACGAGACGCCGGTCCCCTGACGCGCGGACGGGCTCAGCGGGCGCGCATGAGCATCCCGTAGAGGTCGCGCGGGTCGTCGGGGTCGGCCACCAGGTCGAGCATGGCGTAGGCGCCCGTCTCGAGCGCCTTGGCGCGGACGTAGGTGAGGGCCGAGAAGTCCTCGATGGCGAAGCCGACGCTGTCGAAGAGCGTGACCTGGGCCTCCGAGCCGCGCCCCTGCTTGCGGCCGGCGATGACCTCCCACAGCTCGGTGACGGGGTGGTCGGGGGGGAGCTGCTGGATCTCGCCCTCGATGCGGGTCTGGGGGGGATACTCGACGAAGATGGCGGAGCGCAGGAGGATGCCCGGCGCCAGCTCGGTCTTGCCGGGGCTGTCGCCGCCCACCGCGTTGAGGTGGACGCCCGAGCCCACCATGTTGTCGGTCAGGATGGTCGCGTAGCGCTTGTCGGCGGTGGCGGTGGTGACGATCTGGGCGCCCAGGATCGCCTCCTCGGCCGAGGCGCAGGGGACCACGCGCAGGCCTGAGCCTTCGAGGTTGCGGGCGCACTTGGCGGTGGCGGCGGGGTCGAGGTCCCAGAGGCGCACCTCCTCGATGCCGACGATGCCCTGCATGGCGACCGCCTGGAACTCGCTTTGGGCGCCGTTGCCGATGATCGCCATGACCGTCGAGCCCCGGGGCGCCAGCCACCTGGCGGCGAGCGCGGACATGGCGGCGGTGCGCAGCGCCGTGAGCAGCGTCATCTCGGACACGAGCGTCGGGTAGCCCGTGTGCATGTCGGCCAGGTAGCCCAGGCCCGTGACCGTCTGGAGGCCGCCCCTCATGTTGGCGGGGTGGCCGTTGACGATCTTGAGGCCGTAGACCTCGCCGTCGGTGGTGGGCATCAGCTCGATGACGCCCTCGGGGGCGTGGGCGGGGACGCGCTCGCGCTTGTCGAAGCTCTCCCAGCGGCGGAAGTTCGCCTCGATGACCTCGGCGATGTCGGCGAGCATCCGGCTCAGGCCCACGGCGTGGACGAGGCGCATCATGTCGTGGACCGACACGAAGGGGACGAGCGCGCGGTCGGAGGCGACCAGGGAGGGGGCGTGGGTGACGGCGTGGGCGTTCATGATGGCCTTCAGGCGAGGGAGCGGGTGGGGCGGTCGAAGATGCGGCGGCCGAAGAGCGAGGCGGCGAGGTCCACCATGACGCCCGCCGTGCGGCCGCGCTCGTCCAGGAAGGGGTTCAGCTCCACGAGGTCGAGCGAGGACACGAGGCCCGAGTCGCAGAGCATCTCCATGCACAGGTGCGCCTCGCGCAGCGTGGCGCCGCCCGGCGAGGTGGTGACGACGCCGGGGGCCACGGCGGGGTCGAGGAAGTCCACGTCGAGCGAGACGTGCAGGAGGCCGTCCGCCTGGGCCACGCGGTCCAGGAAGGCCGACAGCGGGGCCTTGATGCCCCATTCGTCTATGTGGCGCATGTCGGCCACCTGCACGTCGCTGCCGTCGAGCGCCAGGCGCTCCTCGGGGTCCACGGAGCGCAGGCCGATCATGCAGATGCGGCTCCCGGGGATGGGGTGGGCCAGGGGGGGCCAGGCGTCGAAGCCGTCGCGGCCGAGCAGGTAGCCCACGGGCAGGCCGTGGAGGTTGCCGGTCGTGGTCGTCAGGGGCGTGTGCACGTCGCTGTGGGCGTCGAGCCAGAGCAGGAACAGGGGGCGGCCGAGGCGGGCGGCCTGGGCGGCGACGCCCGCCACGCTGCCCATGGAGAGCGCGTGGTCGCCGCCGAGGAAGACGGGCAGGCCGCGCGCGGCGGCCTCCTCGCCCGCGCGGGCCAGCGCCGCCGTCCAGCCCAGGGTCTCGGGCAGGGCGTGGAGCAGGTCGTGCTCGGGGACGGCGCTGGGCTCGGGGCGCAGGTTGCCGCGGTCCTCGACGCGGTGGCCGAGGGAGCGCAGGGCCTCGGCCAGGCCGGCCACGCGGTAGGCGTCGGGGCCCATGAGGCAGCCCTTGCGCCTCTTGCCCGAATCCACGGGGGCGCCGATGAGGATGACGTCGCGCTTGTCCATGAGGGGAGGGTGGGCGCGGATCGCGGCGGGCGGAAGCGGGCAAGCTGCGCGATGCGGGCCGGAACTGCCCGGAGTGGAGAGGCGGAGTGGACGAACTGGACAACCGGCTCATCGCGGCTCTCCGGCGCGACGGGCGCGCCACGCTGTCGGACCTGGCGCAAGACCTGGGGGTGACGCGGACCACGGTGCGCGCGCGGCTCGGCCGCCTCGTGGCGAGCGGGGAGATCGCCGGCTTCACGGTGCTGACGCGAGCGGACGTGGCGCAGGCGCCCGTCCGAGGGCTGATGATGATCCAGGCGGAGGCGCGCGGGACGGACCGGGTGATGGCGCGGCTTGCCGGGCTGCCGGAGGTGGCGGCGGTGCATTCGACCAACGGCACCTGGGACATGATCGCCGAGATCCACGCCGGGACGCTGGAGGCGCTCGACGAGGTGCTGTCGGTGATCCGCCGCTTCGAGGGGGTCACGCGCAGCGAGACGACGCTGCTGCTGTCCTCGCGCCGGCCGCAGAGGCGGCGCGCCTAGGCGCGCCGGAGGGCCCCGATCCACCGCGGGACGAGGCCGGGCGACGGAAGCGCGTGCAGGAGGCCAGGGAGAGGCCGAGGGCGGCCGTGGCGGCGGCGAGCCCGCCCGGCGCGGGCAGGAGGCGCCCGGGGGCCAGGAGGGCCAGCGCGGCGGCGGCTGAAAGGGAACCTTTCCGAGACGCGAGGGCGTTGTAGGGTGGCGCGAGGGGCAGGGGGGGCGCGGCGATGCGGTGGCAGGGTCGGCGGCAGAGCACCAACATCGAGGACCGCCGCCGCATGGGCGGCTCGGGCGTCGCCATCGGCGGGGCGGGGGGGCTCGGGGTCGTCGCCGTGGTCCTCATCGGGATGTTCCTGGGCGTGGACCTGACGCCGCTGCTGGGGGGGCAGGGCGCGGCGGTGCAGACCCAGTCGGGTCCGCGCGACCTGTCGGCCGAGGAGCAGGAGGCGGGGGCCTTCGTGTCCACGGTGCTGGCCAGCACGGAGGACGTGTGGGCCGACGTCTTTCCGGCGCAGCTGGGACAGACCTACCAGGCGCCCGTCCTGGTGCTCTTCTCGGGCGCCACGCAGTCGTCCTGCGGGGGGGCCAGCGCGGCCACGGGGCCGTTCTACTGCCCGGCGGACCAGAGGGTCTACCTCGACACCCAGTTCTTCGCGGTGATGCGCGACCAGCTGGGGGCGGGGGGCGACTTCGCGGCGGCCTACGTGGTGGCCCACGAGGTCGGGCACCACGTCCAGAACCTCCTGGGCATCCTGGACGAGTCGCGCCGGGGGGCGCAGGCGGGCGCCGACAGCGCCTCCGTGCGGGCGGAGCTGCAGGCGGACTGCCTGGCGGGCCTCTGGGCCTTCCACGCCCAGGACGGGTCGGGCTTCATCGAGGAGGGCGACATCGCCGAGGCCGTCAACGCGGCCGCGCAGATCGGCGACGACACGCTCCAGCGCGAGGCGGGGGGGGCGGTGCGGCCCGACAGCTTCACGCACGGCACCTCCGAGCAGCGCCAGCGGTGGTTCCTGCGCGGCTTCCAGTCGGGCGACCTGCGCCAGTGCGACACGTTCCGCGCGCGCCAGCTCTGAGCCTTCGTTGACCGCGGCGCCGGCCCGGCCTATCCCGCCGGGGGCAGCCGGTGTGGCGGAACGGTAGACGCAGCGGATTCAAAATCCGCCGGGGCGACCCCCCGTGAGAGTTCGAGTCTCTCCACCGGCACCAACCCCCTCGATTCGCGGGCGACCCCGAGGCCGGGCCGACAATCCCCGGCGGCCCGGCGCGATTGGCGACGATCGGCGAACGCCGCGCGGGGCGCCCGCCGCGCGTCCGAAGCGGGGCCCAGGGCCAGCTCGGATTTCCCGGAGCGAAACAGTTTCGGGCAAAACTGTGGCGGGACCGGGGCCTGGCTCAACCTTGAGGCGAACGGGGTGGGGCGACCAGGGAGCGGGTGGAAACAATGTGTCCGCTCAACGGCTTGGGGCGCGGGGAGGCGACGGCTCGTGAACCCGGGCCTTGGCGCTGCCGGACCCCGCCCGGCCATTTTTCCCTTCTTTCGCCCCAATCTTGCCGGTATTGAGAGGGGCGCCCTGCTGGGGGCGCGAGCGGCCGCGGGGGCGGCCGGCCGGGGGGAAGCCTCGGGCGAATTGAGACTGCGATCGGGGGCTGCCGCCTCACGCACGCGGGAGGGAGGCGGCGGGGTTGCTGGGCCCCGCCGCCGCATGGCCACGGGTCAGAGGAGTGGATGGCATGCCAGATACGGTCAACGGCACCCCGGGGAACGACACCATTGACGCCTCCTACGTGGACGCCCAGGGCGACCGCGTGGGGCCGGGGGACGACGTGGTGGTGGCCCTCGGCGGCAACGACACGGTCTTCGCCGGCGGCGGCGACGACAGCGTGGACGGCGGCCACGACGACGACCGGCTCTATGGCGGGGAGGGCGACGACGCGCTGGAGGGCGGGGCGGGCCAGGACATCCTTTGGGGCGAGGCCGGCGCGGATTCGCTCAGCGGCGGCGAGGGCGGCGACACGCTCAAGGGCGGGGAGGGCGGCGACACGCTGGCGGGCGGGGAGGGCGCCGACTGGCTGGACGGGCAGGCCGACCGCGACGTCATCAGGGGCGGCGCGGGCGACCTCCTGGTGTCGGGCGGCTCGGAGGGCGACGACTTCGACGTGCTCGACCTGCGCGGCCTGCCGCCCTACCGTCTCGACATCACCGGGCCGGACGGCAACGGCAACGGCTTCAACGGCGCCGTGGTCTTCCTGGACCCCCACGGCAACCCCACGGGCGAGAGCTTCCAGTTCACCGAGATCGAGGACATCCTCCGGGACCCGCCCCAGCCGAAGCTGGACGGCACGGTGGAGGGCACGCGCGGCGACGACCTCATAGACCTCGGCTACACGGGCGACCCCGAGGGCGACCGCGTGGACGCGGGCGACGCCATCCTCGCCGGCGCCGCGCCCAACGACGACCTCGTCTACGCCTTCGCGGGCGACGACACCGTCTTCGCGGGCGAGGGCGACGACGTGATCTTCGGCGGGGCGGGCAACGACACGCTGCACGGCGAGCGCGGCGACGACACCATCTTCGGCAACACCGGCGACGACACGTCCTACGGCGGGGCCGGCAACGACTCCTTCCAGGACAGCCTCGGGTCCGACACGATCTTCGGCGGCTCGGGCGACGACATCATCCGGCTCAGCGAGGGCGGCGCGGCCAACCGCGACTCCGTCCTGGGGGGCACGGGGTCCGACACGATCTTCGGCGGGCGGGGCGACGACGTCATCGACTCGTCCAACGGCGGCATCGGGCTCTTCGACAACCCCTACCCGCCGCTGCCGGCGGACGCGAACCCCTTCAACGACCGCGACGTGGTCTTCGGCGGCCTGGGCGACGACGCCATCCGCACGGGCGACGACCGCGACACGATCGCGGGCGGGGCGGGCGACGACCGCCTCGACGCGGGCATCGACGACGACAGCGTGCGCGGCGACGCGGGCGACGACACCATCGTGGGCGGCGAGGGCGCGGACGTCATCTCGGGCGGCGCCGGCGGCGACACGATCTACGGTGGGCTCGACCCCTCCTTCCCCGACAGCCTCAACATCCCCAACGACGGCTCGGGCCCCTTCGGGCCGGACCTCGTGCCCGCGGCCAACGGCGCCGACGTCATCTTCGGCGGCGCGGGCGACGACGTGGTCTTCGGCCTGGACGACGACGACACGATCTTTGGCGGCGCGGGCGACGACTCCCTGGACGGGGGCGTGGACGACGACACGGTCCTGGGCGGGGCCGACGACGACACGATCAGGGGCGGGCAGGGCGACGACAGCCTGTTCGGCGGCGCGGACCGCGACGTCTTCCTGGGCGGCGACGGCGGCGACTCCGTGGACGGCGGGTCGGCGGGCGACGACTTCGACCGGCTGGACCTCACGGGGTCGGGGGTGGACTTCATCACCTACACGAGCCCCGACCGCGAGGACGGCATCGTCACCTTCACAGACGGCTCCACGATGAGCTTCGTGGAGATCGAGAACGTCATCCCCTGCTTCACCCCCGGCACCGCCATCGCCACGCCGAGGGGCGAGAGGCTGGTGGAGGAGCTGCGCGAGGGCGACCGCATCATCACGCGCGACAACGGCATCCAGGAGATCCGCTGGGTGGGCCGGCGCGACCTCTCGGCCAAGGGGCTGCTCGCGGCCCCGCACCTGCGGCCCGTGCTGGTCAAGGCCGGCAGCCTCGGCCACGGCCTGCCCGAGCGCGACATGCTGGTGAGCCCCAACCACCGGGTGCTCGTGGCCAACGACCGCACGCAGCTCTACTTCGAGGAGTCGGAAGTGCTGGCGGCGGCCAAGCACATGGTCGGCGCGCCGGGCATCCATCAGGTGGAGGTGGTCCACGTGACCTACATCCACTTCATGTTCGACCGCCACGAGGTGGTCCTGTCCAACGGCGCCTGGACCGAGAGCTTCCAGCCCGGGGACTGGAGCCTCAAGGGCATCGCGGCGGACCAGCGCAAGGAGCTGCTGGAGCTGTTCCCCGAGCTTCGGACGCCCGAGGGGATCGAGGGCTACCAGGCGGCGCGCAAGTCGCTCAAGCGGCACGAGGCCCAGCTCCTGGCGCGCTGAGCCCGCCAGGGCCGGTCCGTGGTGCGGGGCCTCCTCGGGGGCCCCGTTCCGCTTTGGGAGGGTCTTCGTTGCGGCCCTGTTTCGAGGTTGGCGACGGTCCTTCCGAGCAGGTGGGGACCGTTTCCTCGCCTCCCACCGAGGCCGGCGGAATTGAGTCGAATCGTTGCGCTCGCCTCCAGGTTGAGGGATGGTCGGGCAGCACGGGACGCGCGCGACCTCAACCGATCGCCTTTCGCCTCTTGGAGGGTCGTCATGGCAGCCGCTCAACGCACAGCCTGGAGGCCCGTCGCGCCCGCGAGCCCGCCGGGCCTTGTAGCCTCGACCCTGGCGGCCCGCGCCGCGCCGCCGGGCCCCCTCGACGCCCTGGCGCCCGAGGCCATGGACAGCCACGACGACGCCTCGCGCGAGCCGGCCCGCGCGATCCAGCTCCTGGCGGGCACGCAGGTGGCGGCGCGCCGCGGCGAGGTGGCGGTGGAGGACCTGCGGGTCGGGGAAGGGCTCCTGTCGCGGGCGGGCGGGTACCGGCCGCTGCGCTGGGTCGGGCACCGCGAGCTCCACGACCTCGACGTGCTGGACGCCCCGTGGCTCTGGCCGGTGCGGATCCGGGCGGGCTCGCTGAGCCCCGGCGTGCCGGTGCGGGACACCGCCGTCGCCCCCGCGCAGAGGCTGGTCCTGTCCGGGCACGCCGCCTCCATCCACTACGACGAGGCGCTGGTCGAGGTCGCGGCGCAGGACCTGGCGGGCCGGCCAGGGATCGAGCGGGGCGCGCCCGGACGGCAGGCTTGCGTGGACCTCCTGTTGGACGAGGGCTGCACGGTGCTCGTGGACGGGCTGTGGCTGGCGCCGCCCCGGCCGGGGCGCTCGCCCCGGGTCATCGCGCCCCGGCCGCGGGATGAGGAGCGCGTCGCCGCGATCGAGCCGCCCTGGTACGCGTCCCGCGCCCGCCGGCTGTGGCCGGCGGGCGTGCGCATCCGCGGCTGATCAGGCCCGCATCCGGCCGCCGTCGTCCCAGAGGGGGGCGAGGTGGACGCGGGCCGGGCGGCGCTCGCCCAGGATCTCGATCTCCACGGGCAGGCCGTCCGCCACGCGGTCGGGCGGCAGGAAGCCCTGGGCGACCGACTGCCCCGTCCAGTGCGAGTAGCCGCCCGAGGTGCAGAATCCCACGACGCGGCCGTCGAGCCAGATGGGCTCCCAGGCCACCACGTCCGCGTCCGTCGCGTCCACCACGAAGGAGGCCAGGCGGCGCTTCGGCCCCCGCGCCTTCTCGGCCGCCGCCGCGGCCTTGCCGATGAAGTCCACGGGCTTGTTGTGGCGCACGAAGCGGTCGAGGCCGGTCTCGAGGGGAGTGTAGTCGGGGGAGAACTCCCTCCCCCAGCTGCCGAACCACTTGTCCAGGCGCAAGGACATCATGGCGCGCATGCCGAAGGGCCTGAGCCCGAGATCCGCGCCGGCGGCCGACAGCACGTCCCAGAGGTGGCGCAAGGACATGTGGTCGCAGTAGATCTCGTAGCCCAGGTCGGCCGTGTAGCTCACGCGCTGGACGAGGCAGTCGGCCATGCCGACCGTCATGCGGCGGCACTCCATGAAGCGCAGCGGCTCGTGCGGGCGGGTCACGCGGCGCAGCAGCTCGGTCGCGCGCGGTCCGGCGATCTGGAAGCCGGTGCGCGTGTCGGAGACGTTCTCGACACGCACGCCGTCCTCCATGTGGTGATCGAACCAGCGGGAATGCCAGCCTTGCGCGCCGTAGCTCGCGGTCAGCATGAACTCGTGGGGCGAGAGGCACGACACGGTGAAGTCGCCGACGATGCGGCCCGAGGGGGCCAGCAGCGGGTTGAGCGCGATGCGGCCGGGCTGGGGGATGGTGCCCGCCATGATCCGGTCGAGCCATTCGCGGCTCCGGGGGCCCGTGACGCGGAACTTGCCGAAGTTCTGAAGCTCGTTGATGCCCACGGCGGTGCGCACGGCGCGGACCTCCTCGGCCGTGGCCTCCCAGGCGTTGGAGCGGCGGAAGGTGGGCGTCTCGTAGCGAGGCTCGCCGGGCTTGGCGAAGTAGGTGACGACCTCCAGGCCGTACTGCTGGCCCCAAACGGCGCCCATGTCGGTGAACTTGTCGTACAGGGCGGTGGTGCGGAAGGGGCGGGCGGCCGGGCGCTCCTCGTTGGGGTAGCTGACCGAGAACCGCATGCGGTAGTTCTCGACGACCTTGGGGACCGTGTAGCCGGGCGTGGTCCAGCCGCCGAAGCGCGCCACGTCGAAGCCGCGCGGGTCGCGCTCGACCTCGCCCTCGATCATCCACTGGGCGAGGCTCAGGCCCATGCCGCCGCCCTGCGAGAAGCCCGCCATGACGGCGCAGGCGCTCCAGAGGTTGCGCAGGCCGGGGACCGGGCCGAGCAGCGGGTTGCCGTCCGGGGCGAAGGTGAAGGGGCCGTGGATGACGCGCTTCACGCCCGTGCGGCCGAGGACGGGGAAGCGACGGGTGGCGAAGGCCACGGAGGCCTCGATCTTCGAGAAATCCTCCTGGAGGAGGTCCTGGCCGAAGTCCCAGGGCGTCTGGTCAGGGCTCCAGGGCTCGCAGGGCTGCTCGTAGAAGCCGATGCAGATGCCGCGGCCCTCCTGGCGGAGATAGGACTCGCCGCCCGGGTCCATGACGTGCGGGAACTCCTTGCCCTTCGCGAGATAGTCCACGATCTCGGGGATGTCGTCGGTGACCAGATACTGGTGGGCCATGGGCAGGAGCGGCGCGTAGACGCCGGCCATGGCGAAGACCTCGCGCGCCCAGAGGCCGGCGGCGTTGACCACGTGCTCGGCGTGCAGGTCGCCCTGCTCGGTGTGGACGGTCCAGGTGCCGTCGGGGCGCTGGGCGAGGCCGGTCACGCGGTTGTGGAGCACGATCTCGGCGCCGGCCATGCGGGCGGCGCGGGCGTAGGCGTGGGTGGTGCCCGAGGGGTCGAGGTGGCCGTCGAGCGGGTCCCAGAGGGCGCCGACGATGCCGTCCACGTTGACAAGCCCGTCGGTCATGGCGGCGACCTCGGCGGGGCTCAGGAGGTGCGTGTCGAGGCCCATGTAGCGGTGCTTGGCGCGCTCCGCCTTGATCATGTCCCAGCGGGCCTCGTTGTCGGCCAGGGTGATGCCGCCCGAATGGTGCAACCCGCAGCTCATGCCGGTGATCCGCTCCAGCTCGCGGTAGAGGCGGATGGTGTAGCCCTGGAGGGCGGCCATGTTGGTGTCGCCGTTGAGGGTGTGGAAGCCGCCGGCCGCGTGCCAGGTGGAGCCGCTCGTCAGCTCCGAGCGCTCGATGAGCAGCACGTCGCTCCAGCCGAGCTTGGTCAGGTGGTAGAGCACGGAGCAGCCGACGACGCCGCCCCCGATGACGGCCACGCGCGCGGACGATCGCATCTGGTTCCCCCTCGTTTGGCGAGGGTTATGGGGGCGGGCGGGGCGGCCCTCAGGCCAGGGCGCGACAGGATGCGTCGCTTACGGGCGACCCGTCAGGGGATGATGCGCGTGTACTTGGTGCCCTCGATGGAGGCCCCGAGACGCAGGCCCGACTGGGCGAAGACGACCGCGATGACGGGCGACAGCGACGTGGTGGTGTCGGCGCGCAGCACCTCGCCCTGGTCGCTCACCACGTATTCGAGGTCGGCGCCGGCCACCCAGCCCGGGGACTGGCGGAACTCCAGCAGCGCCTCGGGGGTCATGAAGAAGAGGGCGTGGGAGTACTGCTGGGCGCCGATCTGGAGGCCCGCCGAGGCGGCGGTGGCCGAGTAGTAGTCCACGGTGGCCCCGCCCACGCGCAAGGCTCCCGTGCCCCAGGCGCCGCCGAGGCCCAGGCCCAGCTCGGTCACGACCGGCATGACCAGGACGCCGGCGGAGCGCGCCAGCAGGTCCTGGGTGCCGGGGTAGGTCTGGGTGAGGAAGGCCAGCGCGCTGTCCACGCGCGCGTCTATCACCTGGGCGCCGTCGCCGCCGATGCCGTTGGCGCAGGCCGAGAGGGCGAGGCCCAGGAATCCCCACGCCACCAGGGCGCGCCGTGTCGTGGTCATGTCTGTCACCGCCCGATGGGTTCCGGCCTTGTGCTCGGCCGTTGACGGGATGTTAACCGCGGGGGCGCAGGCTGTCACCCGGCGATTCGTCCCTGGGCGGTCAGGCGCCCATGGCGCGGGCGGCCTCGGGGGCGAAGTAGGTGAGGATGCCGTCGCAGCCCGCGCGGCGGAACGCGAGGAGGGATTCGAGCACGGCCTTGTCGCCGTCGAGCCAGCCCCGGTCGGCGGCGGCGCGGATCATCGCGTACTCGCCCGACACCTGGTAGGCGAAGGTGGGCACGTCGAAGGCGTCCCGCACCTCGCGCACCACGTCGAGGTAGGGCAGGCCGGGCTTGACCATGACCATGTCGGCCCCTTCGGCGAGGTCGCGGGCGACCATGCGCAGGGCCTCGGCGCGGTTGGCGGGGTCGAGCTGGTAGGTCGCCTTGTCGCCCTTGAGGGCCGCGGAGGCGCCCACCGCGTCGCGGAAGGGGCCGTAGAAGCTGGAGGCGAACTTGGCGGCGTAGGACAGGATGGCCACGTCCCGGTGGCCTTCGGATTCGAGCGCCGCGCGGATGGCGCCCACGCGGCCGTCCATCATGTCGGAGGGGCCGAGGATGTCGGCGCCCGCCTCGGCCTGGGCCAGAGCCATGCGCACCAGCGCCTCGACGGTCTCGTCGTTGACGATGCGGCCGTCCCTCACGAAGCCGTCGTGGCCGTCCACGTTGTAGGGGTCGAGCGCGATGTCGGTCATCACGAGCACCTCGGGCGCCACGTCCTTGATGGCGCGGATCGCGCGGTGGACGAGGTTGCCCGGGTCCCAGGCCTGGGCGCAGTCGGCGGTGCGCTGCGCGAGCGAGGTGTAGGGGAACAGGCAGAGGGCGGGGATGCCCAGGCCCTTGGCCTCGCGCGCGGCCTCCACCGCGCCCGCGAGCGTCCGGCGCGACACGCCGGGCATGGAGGGGATGGAGACGGCGTCGGCCTCGGCGTCCGCCAGGAAGAGGGGCCAGATGAGGTCGGCGGGGCTCAGCGTCGTCTCGCGCACCAGCGCGCGGACGGCGGGGGAGGCGCGCAGGCGGCGGGGGCGGTGGAGGGGCATGACGTCTCCCTTGGGCCACAGGGCGGGGGCGGGCAGGGGCCTCGCACGGGGCGCGCGAGGGGGCAACCCTGGCCCCCCTCGCGGCGCTCGGCTAGGGTCGGGGGAACGAAAGGGGGACGGACGGCTTGGACACGGGCACGCTCTTCGAGGTCATCAACCCGCGGTCCTTCTCCAGCCTCTGGTACTGGATCGTCGTGGCGGTGGCCTGGTCATCGGCGTCCCACTGGGTGCTGGGCGTGCCCTTCGACGCGATCCTGCGCGCGCGCCGGCACGGCGGGCAGGCCATGGCGGACCTCGAGGCCCTGGCGCGCATCAACGCCTCTCGCCTCACCTACATCGGGCGCGTGTCGGGGCCCTGGCTCATGGGGCTCGGGGCCTTCCTGCTCACCGGGCTGCTCCTGCTCGCCCTCTGGTACCGGGTCGAGTTCGCGCAGGCCGTGGCCTTCCTCCTGGCGCCCATGACGCTGGTGGGGGCGCTGTCCATGCGGCTCGCCGAGCGGCTTGAGGCCGAGGCGCCCGACGGCGAGGCGCTAGTGCGGGCGCTCGTGCGGCACCGCTTCTGGACGCAAGGGATCGGCATGGTGTCCATCTTCTTCACGGCCATGTTCGGGATGTACCGCATCCTGAGCGTTCCTCAGGGCTTCTGAGGGCGCCGGGGGTGGTTGACAGCGCCCCCTCGGGGGGTAGGTCAGCCGGCATGGCGAAGGACCACGTGATCGTCGGCGGCGCCCCCGAGGGTTTCGACGCGCGCGTCCTGCTGCGCGAGGCGGAGGCGCGGGGCCGCGTCCTGCACGTCGCGCGCGACGACCGGCGCATGGAGGCGACGCGCGCCGCTCTCGCCTTCTTCGACCCCGGGCTGCCCGTCCTGACCTTTCCCGCCTGGGACGTGCTGCCCTACGACCGCGTGTCGCCCAACCCGGAGATCGCGGCCGCGCGCATGGCGACGCTGGCCACGCTCGTCCACGCGCCGCCCGCGCGCTTCGCGCTCCTGACCACGGTCAACGCCGCCACCCAGCGCGTGCCGGCGCGCGACACCCTGCGCGGCGCGGCCTTCACGGCGCGCGTGGGCGAAAGGGTGGACGAGGGGGCCCTGCGCGCCTTCCTCGCGCGCATGGGGTTCACGCAGGCGCCCACCGTGACCGAGCCCGGCGACTACGCGGTGCGGGGGGGCCTGGTGGACGTCTGGCCGCCGGGGCACGTCGCGCCCGTCCGGCTCGACTTCTTCGGGGACACGCTCGACGGGGCGCGGCGCTTCGACCCGGCCACGCAGCGCACCACCGACCGGCTCCTCTCGGTGGACCTCGCGCCCGTGTCCGAGGTGATCCTGGACGAAGCCTCCGTCCTGCGCTTCCGCCAGGGCTACCGGCAGGAGTTCGGCGCGGCCGGCACCGACGACCCGCTCTACGAGGCGGTGTCGGCGGGGCGCAAGCACGCGGGGGCTGAGCATTGGCTGCCCTTCTTCCACGAGCGGCTGGAGACGATCCTCGACCATCTGCCCGACGCCCCCGTGGCCATGGACGACCAGGCGGACGCGGTGCGCCTGAGCCGCTGGGCCTCGGTGGCGGACGCCTACGAGGCGCGCCGGGCGGCGATGGGCGCGCGGGGCCGGATGGATTCGGTCTACAAGCCCGCGCCGCCCCATCTGCTCTACCTGGACGACGCGGCCTGGGAGGCGGCGGTGGCCCCGCGCCGCGTCCTGCGGCTCCATCCGCTGCGCCAGCCCTCCGGGCCGGGGGTCACGGACGCCGGCGCGAGGCCCGGGCGCGACTTCGCGCCCGAGCGGCAGGCGGAGGGCGTGTCGCTCTTCGGCGCCCTCGCCGCCCATGTCAGGGCGCGCGGGGCGGAGGGGCCGGTGGTGCTGGCCTCCTACTCGGAGGGCGCGCGCGAGCGGCTCCTGGGGCTGCTGGAGGACGAAGGCGTCAGGGAGGCGATCGCCGTGCCGGACTTCTCGCGCGTCGAGAGGAGGGGGGTGTTCTGCGCGGTCTGGGCCTTGGAGCACGGTTTCGAGGCGCCCGGCCTGACGGTCATCTCCGAGCAGGACGTGCTGGGCGACCGGCTCATCCGGCAGACGCGCAAGCGGCGGCGCGCCGACAACTTCCTCACGGAGGCGAGCGCGCTCACGCCCGGGGACCTGGTGGTCCACGTGGACCATGGGGTCGGGCGCTACCTGGGCCTGGAGGTTCTGACGGCGCTGGGGGCGGCGCACGAGTGCCTCCAGCTGGAGTACGCGGAGGGCGCCAAGCTCTACCTGCCGGTCGAGAACGTGGAGCTCCTGAGTCGCTTCGGACATGAGGAGGGGTTGCTCGACAGGCTCGGGGGCGGGGCCTGGCAGGCCCGCAAGGCGCGGCTCAGGGAGCGCATCCGGCTCGCGGCCGAGCGGCTCATCCGCACGGCGGCCGAGCGGCATCTGCGCAAGGCGCCCGAGCTGGAGCCGCCCGAGGGGCTCTGGGACCAGTTCCTCGCGCGCTTCCCCTACGTGGAGACCGACGACCAGCTCCAGGCCATCGAGGACGTGCTCTCGGACCTCGGGTCGGGCGCGCCCATGGACCGCCTGATCTGCGGCGACGTGGGCTTCGGCAAGACCGAGGTGGCGATCCGGGCGGCCTTCGTGGCAGCCATGTCGGGGGTGCAGGTGGCGGTGGTGGCGCCCACCACGCTCCTCGCCCGCCAGCACGGCAGGACGTTCCAGGAGCGCTTCCGGGGCTTCCCGATCAACGTCAGGCCGCTGTCGCGCTTCGTGTCGGCCAAGGAGGCCGCGAGGACGCGCGAGGGGCTGGCGGACGGCACCGTGGACATCGTGGTGGGCACGCACGCGGTGCTGGCCAAGGGGGTGAGGTTCAAGAACCTCGGCCTTCTCGTCATAGACGAGGAGCAGCACCTCGGCGTGGGCCACAAGGAGCGGCTCAAGGAGCTGCGGTCGGACGTGCACGTGCTGACGCTGACCGCGACGCCCATCCCGCGCACGCTGCAGATGTCGCTGTCGGGAGTGCGCGACCTGTCGGTGATCGCCACGCCGCCCATAGATCGCCTCGCCATCCGCACCTACGTCAGCGAGTGGGACACCGTGACGCTGCGCGAGGCGCTCCTGCGCGAGCGCTACCGGGGCGGGCAGAGCTTCGTCGTCACCCCCCGCATCGCCGACCTGCCCGAGATCGAGGACTGGCTGAAGAGGGAGGTGCCCGAGGTCGCCTACGTGGTGGCCCATGGGCAGATGGCCGCCGGGGAGCTCGACGACCGCATGAACGCCTTCTACGACGGCAAGTTCGACGTGCTGCTGTCCACCAGCATCGTGGAGTCGGGGCTCGACATCCCGACGGCCAACACCATGGTCGTGCACCGCGCCGACATGTTCGGGCTCGCCCAGCTCTACCAGATCCGCGGGCGCGTGGGCCGGGCCAAGACCCGCGCCTACGCCTACCTGACGACCCGGCCGCGCATGAGGCTGACCCCGCAGGCGCAGCGTCGGCTCCATGTGCTGGGGGCGATCGACTCGCTGGGGGCGGGCTTCCAGCTCGCTTCCCAGGACCTCGACATCCGCGGCGCCGGCAACCTCCTGGGCGAGGAGCAGTCGGGGCAGATCGCCGAGGTGGGCTTCGAGCTCTACCAGCAGATGCTGGAGGACGAGATGGACCGGCTGCGCGCGGGGGCCGGCACCATGGTCGAGACGGAGGGCGCCTGGGCGCCGCAGATCAACCTGGGCGTCCCCGTGCTGATCCCGGAGCCCTACGTGCCCGACCTCGACGTGCGGCTCGGGCTCTACCGGCGGCTCGCGGCGCTCTCCACCAAGGTGGAGCTGGAGGGCTTCGCGGCCGAGCTGATCGACCGCTTCGGGCCGCTGCCGCGCGAGGTCAACACGCTGCTCCTGGTGGTGCGCATCAAGGCCATGTGCCGGCGCGCCGGGATCGCCAAGCTCGACGGCGGGCCCAAGGGGGCGACGGTGCAGTTCCACGCGGACCGCTTCGCCTCGCCCGCCGGGCTGGTGGCGTTCATCGCCGCGCAGGGCGGGGCGGCGCGCATCGCCGGCAACAAGCTGGTCGTCCTGCGCGACTGGCCCACGGAGGCCGAGCGCATCAAGGGCGCCTTCGCCGTCGCGCGCGACCTGGCGGAGCGCGCGGCCGACCCCTAGCCCGAGGCGGCCGGCGCGCCGGTGGCCCCTCCGGCGAATGCGCCCAAGCCCCCGGCGCCCGCCGCCGCGCGGCCGGGCGCC